>Ga0065711_1027562_pt1 | contig 48102 bp, 26 predicted proteins | sample Hoacrofraction12_FD_59098 | JGI IMG/M metagenome (GOLD analysis project Ga0065711, IMG submission 59098) | Hoatzin crop microbial communities from Cojedes, Venezuela - Epithelial fraction 12 v2 (version 2) | ecosystem: Host-associated > Birds > Digestive system > Esophagus > Crop | place... | reverse complement strand
TTCCAATCGCTTTTATATGTATTTATTTCACAACAATGTAATTCAAATATGTATAGTATGGAATATGACAGCAGTCTGCTATGAAAAAAGCACACTGGGCAGAAAGAAACGCATACGTAGAGTGAACTGGGGAGGGGAGAAGGGTGCTGAAATAGGAAACATGCTTACCAGAATAAGAATTTGCTCAAAACAAAAGCAACAGGCATTAATGCACGGTTAGTCAATACCTCACTTCTATGTCTCCCCAAAAACGCACTCAGCATCACACTTTGGAGAACTTCTTTAATCAAATTTAAAAAAGAGGTGATGCTGATAGTCACTCCATTTTCTGGAGGATCTTGGGTATTCTCAGACTTATCTCATTCAGATTATGACCATTCCCACATTGATCAGTCCACGACGTTTCAAGATCATTGCTGAAGTACAAATGTGGAATAGATTAAGAAATGCTTTTTTGTAAAGATGTTGCCTACCCAGAGCCAGCACTTGTCACTGGCCAGTTTCTTCTAAGGATGTTGTAGGGTCGGGGGGGCAGTTTAAACAAAAATGAAAGAATATTCTATTACTCCTTACCATTCTCACCTTTTAAAAAAACGGTATTATAAGTGGAAATAAACAAATTTCCTAATGAAATTTCTATTAATAAATTACTTATCCAAACCTTCTTACCTGAAAAACTGTTCATCTAATTAATCTCAAAATACCGCTCAACATTATTCTGTTTAAACAAGAGTGAGGCCATAGGCCAAGGAACATTTCTTTTAGCTACAAACACAAAAGCCATTTTGGACAGAATTATTTTTAACATTTATCCCTTGATCTAGTTCACTGTGAGAGAACTAGTCACTTCATTACTCTCCAAACAATGCTATGTTGCTAACCCCTTGATTTTCAAAACTGCTGAAACAAACAACTGTCAATTGGGATCTGCAGAAATGCTGAAAATCAAACCAATCTATGGAAAAAGGTCTTCCACTGATCTGGGATTTAAAGTCAGGTCATGTGAACTCATACAGATTTCTAAGCCAATACCAAATAATTACTGACCTTGTTGTTAACCTAGCTCATATTTTCAAAAAATAATTCCTGCTGTGCAAAAATAGAAATTAATCACACCATTTTGTACAGTCAATTCTCCACTTTCCATTTACAATTATCTAGTCTGAGTAAATGTTAGAGGTACAAAGATATTTGGATAATGGTCTGAAGGCCAGCCCTGGAAAAGCACTGCAAGATTTCCAGCCTAAGCTAGGTCCAGACAAATTACCCATTTCTCAGCACTGTGTTTGCCAGAGATCCCATTTCTGAAAGGCTTACTTGCTTGTGCATGCTTATTGCTTACAGCACCACAGAATCTAGTTACAGTGCTTCCCTCACCAGCTTCCTCTCTGTGGTCTCATAAAGCTCAGGCATCTCTGCAGAGAACTTCACTACAAAATTTGGTTAGGAAGACAGGAAGAAATCAGATTCTGTAAGGAAGGGATGTTTACAATGTCAAGGGAAAAAAGCTCTTTTAATAAAACTTTAAAAGCTACAGCAAAAATGGGTCTATCGTATTTTTAATGGCTACAGCTAAAGTCACCAATTAAAATTTTGAAAAATATTTTACTTAAATTTCAAAAAAATGTAGATGAAAGATATGCCTAAAAGAAAAAATATTTAATATTGAACAGCAAGTTAACAAATGTCTGTATGCAACTTCATTACAACTCAAACTTCCTATGGCAAAATTGCAAATGTATACACTTTTTTTCTTAAAAAAAAGACTGATAAATTTACCTTTTTTTTTTAACAATTTTACATCATCTGTCTGTTTCAGGACAGAAGCTTCATGTTGCTATGCATTAAGTATGCATTCCAAGGGATACAGCTACAAAATTACATTTAAAAAAATAAAGACGGTAGCAGCAGGAGAGACTGAAGGTAACCAAGTATTGGTTCAAATGTTCTGCACTCAAAAAGATCAAAGAATGACCATCCCTACATGACTTTCATAGAAGAAAATGAATGGAGTGCCACAAGTTCAGTATGTATACTTTTCTGATTTTCAGGAAGAAAGAATTAATGAACTTTCTAAAACACAGAATCACAGAATGGTTTGGGTTGGAAGGGACCTTATAGATCGCCCAGTTCCAACCCTCCTGCTATGGGCAGGACACCTTTCACTAGATCAGGTTGCTCAAAGCCCCGTCCAGCCTGGCCTTGAACACTTCCAGGGACAGGGCATCCACCTGAATCTGTTGTTACAATTTCTGATTATGTATCAGTGATAAGAACTGAAATACATTAAACACTGAATGCATTTTCTGTTCTTTCTAGAATAGTATATATACGTGTCTGCCTTTCTATCATATACTTCAGATTCTCAAGAAGACATGCCAGAGCCCCACATCTCAAACAGCTATGCAGGTTGTTCAAAGCCAAAGGATGTTACTGTGTTTGACAGACAGTGCTGTGAACAGCAGAAAGGTCTCCTCTGTCAGGGCTATTTCTTAGCTTGTTCACGTTAGCAATCAAATAGGTGAGGCCTTCAGAAATCCTTTTGAGAAACTGAACTAATGTGAAGTTTTTTGTAAGTAATTTTCAGTGTCCAGGGTGCAAAAGCTAGACATTTAGACTGTTAGAACATTATCTCCTTGGTGGCACTTGGTGGCCTGTGACCAAATAAGACACACCAGAACAGCTTATCAATTTTCGGCTATGTGTCTTACTAAGTTCTGCTATTTTATAAGACATGTAGGGCAGAAGATAAAATCTGCGGCCCATTAAATTCTATTCCTAACTTACTATTCAAGATGAAGTGGATGATGAGAGTCATCCACAAGCTTCAGTAAATAGTACTGCCACTCAAACTTGCATCAGATTCACTATCTATCCCAAGCTTCTCTGATTTCTTGTTTGTCATGACACTCTACTGCAGAGTTTCTCCCTAGGTGCACTTGTGGCAAATATGGAAACAGCGATCTGGAAGCAACTGCAGTTTTGCAAGTTGGGGTCAAACTCAAAAATTCCCATCAATCCTCTCCCAGCATTTCATGATCCATCTTTTTTGGCTAGCAGGCAACATTCTGAGAGTATTTACAATCGTCTCAGATTAAAATAAAATAAAAGAAGATAAAGGGTTACACATCACAATGCCCTCATTCATGCTCAATAATTTTTGGAGATGTATTTGAATGCCACCCTTCAGCTGGCTCTGCAAGACACTGACTGCCCTGCAAAGCAGAACCAACAGCAGTTTCAGCAACGACACTTGCCATCTAGCCTGCCTGCAGCTTTACCAACAGCCGAAGAAGAACAGTTACCACTTGAAGGAACTTTTGCTGAAACACAGCCATTTGCTGCAGGTTTGCATTTGTGTTCAAGAAACAGCAGTAAAGGACTGTTTTGGCACAGTGTGACATGGTCACCATGTCCCACAGCATGTTGGGATGACAAAGAACAGCCTCAGGAGTTCTGTATGCAGGTAATCCCAGAGCTGCAATAGCAACTCATCAGCAAGCAAGCTGGAGCTATGAACAGACATTTGCAGTGGAACAGATGCAACTGTGCAAAGACTGTTCAGAACATCAGGGGTTAACAGTGTTCTCTGCATCTTAATTTGCTCATATCTTGCTCTCTCTATGTATTTTCACATGGTGCTTAAATAGAGTATCTTGACTGCCGAGATGCTAATTTTTGTAATGGAAAAATTTCTTAAAATATTCTTAAACTGCTGAAATACTGCTTCAGATTTGAAAAAAATGCCTAGAGAATAAGAGAGTACAGTGCCATGGTTCAGTCTTAGATGTACCTCATAATATACTAGAAATACTATCGTCTTGGGGGGGACGGGGGTGGGGAGAAAACCTTGCTCAAAATACATACGCACTGCTACAATTTTGCCCAGTACTTGACGAATGCACTATCTACTCTAGGGTTGTTTGGGCACGTTCCAGGTGGTGTGGTTCACAGGTGGTATTCATCTTTTGTCTGCGACACTACAAAGAAGAAAACCAGGAACTACTCTGAGAACGGAAGAAACTGAAAGGTTTGTTTACTGCAGCAGCAGACCAGCACGGAAGCATCAGGAAAGACAAAGGGGAAGACTTCTGAGTAGACAGCTGAGGTAGAAAGAACTTCAGTGTCACTGCATCAAGGATGCTTTGAATGCAGTCCACAGAAGGAGTAGGTAAAAGACGAAAGAAAGGAGATGCAGTAAAATGAAGTAAGGTTGAGGGGGTTTCTGCATCATGTGCATTTTTCCAGTGTATTTAACAAGACTGTGATTTTAAAAAAAAATCTCTACTTGCAATTGCAGGCAGCAAGTAAAAGCAAACACTGTACGTTATGCCCTCACTGCCCAGAACTGGGGGGGACACGATGTCAAGATACAGTCTAGCACATACTATCAGTTTCTCCTTACAATAGGAATAAATCTACTGAGTCAACAGGAAGTTGCCCTCCCTGGGGCAGGCTGTGTATGACTGGCATAAGAGGTGCATGCAGCAGTCTGTCCAGTCCTCTTAAATACCTGAAGGAAAGAACACATCACGGGAAAGGAATAATGGTCTTCAGGCACCTTTTCATCATAAGAGTCAATGCTTGTTCCAGCATACTCATGACAAACTCTAATTCACTCTTGGCTTTTCCAGTAACATCTAGCATTACAGTCACTCTGGGAGGCCCGGATGTTTTCCTTTGCTTTTCTGTAAATGAGCTTCAGGTTGTAACAATTTAGATAAAACACTGCAGTGACCTGTCCTCTTCGGTCACCCTTCCAGCAATTGCCTTGATGATATCCTTGTTGCAATGTCTTTTCTCAAAGGCTTTTCAAATTCTCACTCTCTCTTCAGTTAGGAAGATGTGGATCTTTACAGTGCCAGGACAGAGCACAAGACAGAGTACCATGCTACAGAGCAATAATGCTCGCTTATTCAACAGCTATTTTTGCTGTGTATCAAATTTTACACAGTAAGTTGTAACTGGGCAACGTGGCACAGAGCAACAGAGGACACAGCAAAACAGATGAGTTCACCCTGGTAACACGGGAAGCATTATTGATGGCAGCTGGAAGGTCACCAAAAGAGTGAACAAGCACAGATGTGCCCAAATATTAATATTCATTAAGTGATGTTCTGTGAACTTTCTACAGCTTCAGTTGCAATTACAGAATATGCATTACCTCACCAGCCAATATTTCTTATGAATTGCATCCTGTTAAGGATGAGATCATTTCAAGGAGCAGAAATTGAATTTAATGAGGATCAAACTGTCTTGCAGAGACAATCCTTAAACATAACTCAACATTTTTCAGAAATTGCATCAGCCATCCCCATTCAGTTCTGGTATATGACCAATGTCTTTAGTAGGGAAATCTTTTCATTTGTGATCACAATAATATTATGATACAGGTTTAAAAAAACAAATACTTTTGACAGTTGGATTTACTTATGACCACAAATTGTTACTGCAGGCCCAAACTTCCAACAAGTCATCATTTTCACTTTTGATAAAACTTGGTTGCTATTACTTACTAATTTTCCATTTCTGTAAGGTAACAGTAGTCATTATTTTAAAAGCCATTACGGAAGGGAAGATGGACTTCACGGATTTGGAAGACAGAAAAAGCAGTGTGGTATAAATGGGGCACCGATCTACCACAGCATCTCCACCCCCAGAAAGTCCTGCTCTTAAACAATCGTTGGTCCCATGGAGAAGGAATGGCAAAACAGTGCTTGTTACTTCTCATGGCCAGTAACACACTTTAGAGCCAAATAACTACTAAGAAGAATCATCTTAAGGTATAAAACAGAGACTGACAAAAGACATCACTTAACTGTCATTTGAAAGATTGTTTGTAAGTACTTGAAATTTGAATTTGATTAAGGAGAAAATGAAAGGATGACACCAAACACAACACAGAAGCTCTTCACATCACTTTTCAGCAATGTGAAGCAACGCCCTTGCCAGTGACACTTCTGTGATCTTACCCAGAAAAGGCTGAAAATATCACTTTCTGGTCAGTCAGGGTCAGCTATTAATAATTTCTGTTGGCACAAAAGTATATGTGAAAAAATATTTTTCTTAATAGTTCTTCATCATTCGATTACTAAATTCTCTTGCTAATTTCTTCAGTTTAAATCATAATTTTTATATTTTTCTAGTACTTCTCAACCTAGTAGCCTGAGCTAAATTTCTGTTAACTGTTCTACTCTTGTCCATTCTTTGTGATGCCAGTATTCTCTTATTTTATTTCCTTCCTCAAAAATTTTATCAACAAATTCACTTACAAAAAATACGCTGTCTTAGTAACTAAATAAATTAAATATACTCTATTCAAACACCTGTGTTATTTCAACTGTATTCTAAAAGGAACTACATATTCTAAATGTAACTACTAAGCTAATGCACACCTTTATATATTTACTGAGAAGATGATAGTTTTACTAGTCTGAAGTGCGTCACGTCTTTATACATCTGATCACACGGACTGGAAATTCTTGAGTTATCAGCTTTCAAAATTGTCTACTGAGTTTTTAACATAAAAGTATAGACATCACACATACTTTCATTCTAAAATCGTATTATTTTTGTAATATGTATTAATAATGACTTTTGACATCTCTTACTGATGAAAACCAAAGATAATCCAACCATATAAAACTTCTCAGGTGTGCTATAAAGAGTATTTAAAACAAGACTAGCTGGTTGACTTTTCAATAGAGAACAGAAGTTTTACTGTAGCTAAGTGCATTATCTAAAATGGACAGTAATTAGGATTAAAACTCCACGTCAGAAAGCAGACTGAAATAATTCACAGTCAAATCACTTAGATGTTAGAATATTAAACGTGCCATGACTGAATAATTTCAACTCAAGAGAGATGCATATTTTCATTGTAAATTTCCGCCTTTCGTTGTACATCTTTGGAACATCAAACTGTAATGGGATGCTTTCCAAATGCAAGTAAGAAATAGTAAGCAATACTAACAGAAGCCACCAAAACCTCTGTTTAACACATCCTTAAAGGCTAACTTTCTTCAAAGGTAGATGTAAATTAATTAGTTTAATTAGGTCATTAAATGTTTCAAACAGGCATCGCGTTCATCTTTTTCATTTTCAAAACACTGACAGTGTGACGGGCACATTCAAGGCAGGTGAACACTGACCATTCAGCGTAGAGGAACCCAACAACCCTCTTCCCACGTGTCTATTTTTTCCAACTATTATTCTACATGTGCAGTGATAGCGAGTCTGGATTTTCTCTAAGAAACAAACAAACAAACAAACAACCCACACAAGATACAGGCAGAAATCTGTATGGTTTTGTACCTTACTAACAATCGTATCTTTCTATTTGAGGAAAGGCTTCCACAGAACTCACACATGTAAAAATAACTGCATCCCCACATATGAGAATTGATTATTTAAACAACTTTTAAATATGAGCTTAGTTGCATATTTCTGAACTACAAATTGACAGTAAGTTTGAGGGATAACCCACAGTACAGGAAAAAAAAAAATTAAGAGAGCTCCTGTCAACAAGACAATCTTAAAAACAAAGAATCAAACACAAAACCTAAAAATTACAGTTGTTGAAGACCATGTCTCACCAGCCCTTAAATGTTTGGTTTGTTGTCCAGTTTCTACAGTCTTATATATATTTGCCAAAGTTAGCTATAACTACTTCTGCAAAACTCTGACTCTACTTGTTTTTTTAAAATATTAGTTTAAGAAATATACTTACATAACTGGTTCAGAAAGCATACAGTCTATTCCATTCCCATGTCTCTGATATTAAAAGTCAAAAGACAATCAATGGTAGGGGTTAAAGCTCACTGCACTAGCTAACTCAGTTTTTACACAGCGCGATGTTGCATCTCTGCGAACCGCTAATTGCTTATAAAGGTCTCAAGCTCAGGCTAAATATGTCAAAGCTCAAAGACAAAGTACCTGTAATAAACCTGTCTTCGTATTTATATGATCACTATTATTATTTATATCAAATAAAGACTCATATTAGGATTTTATAGAACTATACATTGTGGATTTATATTGAAAGGCAGATCTTTCCAAATCTATTAGAAACAGTCCAGCGTTTAGATCTACAGTCGGAAACATAAGCATTGCATAAATGTAAAGTTTCATTTATAATCAATTGTAATTGATATTGTTGTAGAAGATCAGTAGGCATATTCTTACAGCTGCAGAATTTACGCATCCTACGCACGGCATATAGCTGCGTGGAGCATTTTACTTTGCACAGGAAATCTAGTTCTCATTTTCTAACTTTGTAGACACTGAATCCAAGCCTATTTGTTTGCTTGTACTTCAGCTGTTGGGTTCAGAGGGTCACATGAATAATTATAAGATTATTTTGGATAGTACTTAGGGGCCAGGAAATTCTCAGAGTTTTCATGACTGAATTGTTTAATCGACTTTTAGGTCAGGCTACAGAACATGGTTTCATAAAACAAAATAACTTTGTTCTATAAAGAGGCATTTTCCACTTTAAGGTTTTTTTTAATTACCTAGAAATAGAAAAGACACCATTTCTTGCCCAAAGTAACAACTGAACATTTATACTCTGTACTTAATTTTTAAATGACGCTTTTAATCTTTATGTACTGATAAAAAGCGAGTCTTCATTCATCACTGCTCACAATGAACATTTAATCACAATCCTTAAAATTAATAAGAAAAAAAAAAGCTATCTTTTAAATATTTAGAAGACAATTTTTGGCTAAAACAAAGTAATCACAATAATCCAGCACGGTACAATGAAGCAATTTTACTGATGTTGGTATCTTGAATCAGTAACATAGTACCTTTAACACTGTTCATCTTCCCTAGTCATTAGCTGCTAAGGAAGACCATGTTATATCCATAGAAAGTATCTCAAGTTTAGGAAAGCTTACGGTAAGACAACAGCATGAGCAGGTAATACACAACACGGTGACCTAAAGAAATAATTTCCTCTTTTCCTGGTTTCCAGCTGGTGTGCTCAAATCCTGCCTTAAACTAAGTAACTGTCCTGCAGAATACAGTAGGTTCAATTTTCACATCGTATATTTATTTTATGACACAATTTTTATGATGCATACCCAACACACATTAATAGCCATTAGCCACTTACATTAAGACAACTGTATACTAGAATAAAACTGTATTTACTGAAGTAATTGTTACTGGAAGAGTTTTTGAGTTTCATGCGAATCTGCTAAAAAGATGAAATGATGGTAACACTATGATTACGTTAAAATTGATGAGCTTATTTTGCTGTCTCCAAATGGAGTTCTGGAAGCCAATTCCAAGATCTAAACACAGGACAATGATTCATTAATTGTATTTCCAGTTCAGTTCTATTTCCCTGAAATGCACAAAGTAGATAATCTAATATTCCACAATTTTCAGAAGCTATAATTCTTCATCACAAATGTTCTGCAATTTTCAAAAGTTCTAATTCCTTCATCACAGTTAAAAGATATTTTTTCAGAGTAAATATGCTTGTTTTAAGATAGATCGAATGAGAGTGAGTGAGAAAGAGAGCGCGACTGAACACGGGAGTGGAAATGAGAGAACATTAGTTCAGTATTTAAACTACACTTTTCAATTGTTAATGAAGCAAATACAATTCTGCAGGATCAGAGCGTATGTTCTCCTTTCTTTTCCCACTGGAGGGGAATGTCACTTGAGGCTTGATTTTCAGAATTTAAGGCATCTGGCTTAAAACCAGAAGAACAAAAATATTTTAAAAGTAATTTTCTTTATTCTCTCAGGATTGTTACAGACCCAGGGACTACAATTTAGTCATCCATGAGATTTATTTTGCTTTAGCATTAGCTTCAACTAAACTTTGTATATACAACAGCTTCCTTACCAAAATTCATAGCCACTCTTCTCAGTGCAATCATTTTTATAAATTTCAATTATATTACACTGAATTACATGTGTAAGTGACCTATGTATATGCTTACCCTCTCAAAATGAAGGATAAAACTTAGATTCCTATTATAAGCTTCTCTTTCATACCATCAGACCAATTTTAAAAAAAACGTGACTCATGTATATTAACACATGCCAAATTTATGATTTTTTTAAAACTTTCTCAAAAGCTTCCTCTTTGTGAGAAATAGTGCCCTTCAACAGCTTTGGGAGAGCTGAGTACAGATTTGGTTTGAATTAACTGCACGAAGTTTTCATGTACATAATAAAGTATTCATGTACTCAAGGGAAGAAAATTTGTAGTGGATGTTTCAGTTAACTCCCAAGCAAAAATGGTTGTTTGCTCTCTCATTTTAAATAATTATCATAGAAGGACAGAAAAACCCTGAAAGCACTGTGTGTTTCCATGAAACTCTAGTAGTAGCATAACATTTCACTGAAGCCTCAAATACTCTAAACTTGACAAGTACACTGTTAAGATCATTAGAGGGCATTTTTGTCACAACAGCATCATTGCAAGAATAAGCAGGAAGCCTGTTTTATTCAAATAGTGCTACAATAAGAACTTGAGGCGGCATCAGGGACAAAAAACAGAAAAAAGTACTTTATAAAGGTTATATAGATCCAATGGATCTTTACCGTAGTAAAGAATACACAAGCAGAGATATTTCCAGACCCTTATTTTCTCAACAGCATATCAAGGACAATCTAGTCCCATGGAATGTAAAGTTTTCATATGCTTTTAATAACAGAGGTCTCATCAAACCCAAAATCTATATAAAATATATAAAACTGTTATAATGCTATCACAGCAAAGGGCAATGCTGTGGTGAAGAAAAGTAATTTCCATCTGAGATACGTACTTCTAAAATCTATTTTAAAATTGAGTCTTTCGATTCCAAAAGTTGCTCTACAAACCATACTAACACATTCTTCTACAATGAAACCCGCCTGTGAAGATTTATCTATCAAAGACCACATGAAAACAGAAAATGAAGCAATGATGGAAGTTTAGTTGCTTATCAAAATTTAAGATGGAAAGTTTGGGCACTAGTGTAGCATTATTAAAATAACTGATACAAAAAATGACACTTCTTAAGAGTCACAGCCCCTCTCCGAATTAATAGAGAAGTAAGAAGGAATAAAGCTGGCAACAAATAATATTCCATAAACTAAGTTAAGATGGTTTTGATAACTCTGCATTCTCAATACGTACTTGACAAACAAGTGATTGTAATTTAACATTTTAGTCTAGTCATTCTTTTTTTCTCTCCTGACTGGCTGCCTGTGTATTTACTTTCTTCACAGGGCATTACTCCTCTGGACTTACTAATACATCAGCAATAACTCATATTCACATACATGCTACTTATCAATGTGGTAATTTAATAATATGTTGTATCTGTATATCCCACAGCTCACCTTTTTTATCACTGTGTACACACTTCAAAACAGGAATTTTATCTTCTTATGCATTTATTCGGCTCCTTGGAACATAAGTCCCACAGCCTAATGCTGCCAGACATTATCACAGTATACATAACTTTTAACACTATTCATAATGTATCAACCTTCAGTTACCTTTTCTTTTATCACTTCATAGGAGCACAAAGAAAAAAGTAGATATTCGGGCTCTTTACTGAAGGCCTCAAAGCTTTGTCATAATGTTCCCAGCCAATTTGCTTTTAACATAGTAGTTACAACACTAAACCCAAGCATCAGAAAGGTAAAACTCCTCCTGCTATATAAGTGAAAATAAGACAAGTTGTCACAGAGATACAGAGTTTGTGTTCATTAAGTATAACCATCACAACTTACTAATCATTGACCTTGGGCACAAAAAAGAACATTATTATGTTATTTTTACAAGTAGGTACTTCTATTCCTCATTAACCAACCTACACAATAAATTGCTTGGGCCAAGTCAAAAGCACCATTCACAGTTTAAATTCCTGAAACATAGTACTTCACCGGAAGACTAGCCCATCCCACTTGAACATTACACAATTTTCAAGTTTTTTTGACTATTTAAAATACAACGTATGTTTGAGAAAAGGAAACAATTCTCTCACTGTCCTCACTTGTGTGTAGTGAGCTGCCTGTAATTTTAGTTTCATGTGCATACCATGGGAGAGTAAGACAAAACAGTATTTCTAGTATTTATAAAAACATACATAGTAATCAAATGCCATCCTGATTGTATTTCTACTGAACATTTTTCTATTGATTACAATGGGTGAAGTGATAGGTACAGAATATGCTTTCATTTATATTCTTACCAAATATTTAAAAAAACAAATCTTATATATTCACTTTCTGACTTCCATACACTTTACTAAAAAATAGCAAACACTTTCTAGAAGTCCTTGCTGTAAATGCAATATTTCTTCATCAATTTACAGTAACAGTGAAGTATTCCATTGGTGGGGATTAATACTGACTTCATTAACTGTGTCTAAGTATTTTACCAAAAGAACCAAGTAAGAGAAAAAAAGCGCCTGCAATTATATTACTTTATTTATAGAGTTAGAACCCAATATTAAGCAAACAAGTAGACAGAAGTTCATCCAAGTTTTATAACTTTAAGTACTAATATTCTGTAAGTGGCTTTACAATCAATTAAACACAATAGGCTAGTATACCTTGACAGGCAGTATGCCTAATTTACGTAAAAAGGAAACAACACAGACTTTTAGAAATTACTAATTGTTTACATCTTCAGGTTAAGTACTGACTGAAAAAGCAGCATGTTCTGGTAAGAAATATTCTGCTTAATATACCAGGAATAGATTTGTCTGCAGCACTACATTCCTCTTTCTGAAGAAGAAAAGCCTTCCTGTTATTCCTGCACTAAGAAAAACTTTTTTATATTTTATATTACATGAACCATACCTTTTCCCCTTGTGTTTCACCATATCCATATCCTATCAACTGGTAGGAAGAATGACAAAATTGTATAGAAATTGAAACAAGCAGACACAGCAGAAACTGCAAGTTAGCTTTCAGCAATGCAAGATGACAGTCTGTTCTCGTCTACAGAGACCGCCTAAGAGCCCGGAGAGAAAAGAAGTACATTGCCAAATCTTAATCCCATCGCTGCATTTCACATGGTGCTGCCTCACCTCTGCAGCTCCCACAAGTCTACTTTTCAAACAGTCTGTGGAAATTTGTTCATTGTAAAAACTCCATAAGCATTTTAGTTTAACCACAGACACACAGATAACAAAAGCTGAAATATTTAATATTTAATTTTGCTGACATACTAGAGTTTGTTTACATTATTGCAAATGAAATGATGCAATGCTAAATTCATCTGAAAGTGCTGCCTTAGACTTCTGGTATTGTATGAATTTATAGAAAAAATATTTTGCAATGTTAGCAGTTAATTGATTTCTAAAGTGTATTTATAAATACAAAAAATAATATCACTGGCATGACATAATCTCATTGTAAGTAAAAGTAAAATAATTCTTCTCACATTAGATTTCTCATCTCTAAGATACTAATATAGTATTATTGCAGAAAATATACCGATTAATAGGAAAAAAACTTTGAGCCAAATTATATAAGCACAAGCAGATTATTTCTAATTACTGTCCTCTTGAAACGGTTCCCAAGCATGCCGCTGAGGCTGCTGCACACTGCAGATCTCCTTTCCCACCGACCTACCACAGCACAACTTAGAAAGGAAACGCCTGTTCCACAAGTACATTTGGCAAACCTAAAAAGTCCAAGAGTGACTGTATGCTACTTGAAGAGGGTCGCAGCAGAGGAACGCAAAGTGGATGAAAGAGACTTTTCCCTAGTGCAGGAACTGCAATAAGCAGCCTTACAAATCCATTTTCTTTTACACTAAAGTACAGATGAAGAAGCCAACACGGAAGTACTACAGCACGCTGGGTATTTTGTGGCTTCATGGCCTTACACTCCTCAGGAAGGCTACTTAAAGTGGGTCACACTTCAAATAAACTTGAATAAACCCGTATCTGGTAACCTGGGTAACCTTATCTCAGAAGTGGCCCTTGTTACTATTTAGTTTACCCTCAAATACTGCTCTTGAGTAAGTTCATCTGTGGACAAACACTGATTGAAAAGCAATGATGGGTGAGAATAACAAGTCACAGAAGGAAAAGAAAAAAAATGTAGTGTGTGAAAAAGGTAATGATGATAAAGCTAAAAGATAGAAAGCCACTGAGTAGCAGAAACTGCAGTAAATGTGACAGTTGCATATATTCTGAAAACATACTTTAAATAACATGACTCACCTCTTACTGTCTTTAAAATGCCTTCCCTTATAGTTATGGAAAAACTAACACAGAAGAAAAACTATGAAAAGATATGCTACAGTTGCATGCTAAAGTGTCAGGAAAGTAAACAACACGCAAAACATCCAACTATCAGTAAAAGCCAACAGCTTCCTTCAGTGTCCTCTTACAATAATTAACAGACAGCAACACATACAGAAAAAGGGCACATGGCAGAGCCCATTGTTCATGAGTTCTTCTATTCGCAGAAAACAGGTACAATGGTTTCTGAAAAATATTGTAACAAATGTTTTAATATTATTGTATTAATTAAAGTAACTAAATATAACATGTCATCTATTAAGTAATGTAAAAATAGCAGAGTTCTAGAAAAAAATTTTACAAAAATTCACAAAACCTTGTCATTAAATGCTCCAAAGATTGGTAATTACAGCCATTTTATGTACTGTAGGCTCTGGCATTACTATACAGTTTTCTCACTGTTCCAGAACTGAAGCAAAGACAATTTCACATGCATGTTTTTGTTGAATAAGACCTTCTGGAATACGTTGTATCTATTTTTTTACAGAATCTTCAGTTTTACTAAAAATAATGAAATTTCATAGAACAACTACCTGTGGAGAACTTTTCTTTAGAAAAAATGATTTGTCTAATCACTGATTTTCTGGTACAGTCTTGACATTGTAACACCTGCTTTGGTTCCCAAAATACCCTAATACCAATTTGTGGTTTACTTCCTCAAGTGCTGGAAGCCAGAAGAAATTTCTTACCTGTTATTGTCAGGGAAAATGTACTTTAGCTTGACAAGGCATGACTAATGAATATTCTAAAATCTTGCTCTTTTTTCCTGTAAGGATTTGTGTCTAGAAGACAATCCTTTTTCATGGTATCAATACCAACAGAAGTCTTTACATGGAATTCTCAAGCATGAAAAGACAGGGTAAACGCCTCTTCCACATGCACCAATTTCATTACATTTTTTGGAAACAGGGATCGATCAATGACATTTGAGCAAAAGGGCAACAGAGAAAGTAGGCTGGAAGGAGAGTCCATGTGGGTAATCAGTGAGAGTGACAGCTGTAGTCTCTTCTTTGCCTATTTCATGCCCAATGAGTGTGTTTCTAGGTAGAATGACAACGTAGTAGGTACATCCACTCCGCTTTCTGGTTTCTAGCTACTGATTGTTGAAGAGCATCTGCCAAAATCGAGAATTTTTGATAGAGACACAACATAGAAATATTTAAAGATACCTCTCCCACAGAAAACATGTTGGATACACTTCTAACCACGCTGAGGTCTGCAGCACACATTAGCTCCTCAAAGAAATTCGCTATCGTTACACATGCCTTGCAACTACAAGTTACAAAAACTAGCCATCCTTCCTTAGCTGGGCTGCCAAATGTTTTACTGGAAACAGAGAGAAACAACTACAGATGTTCTACCTGTTCTCTGTCTAGAAAATAGGCATCTTAAAAGACAACCTGCTCCTTCCTTTCACTGAAACCACTTTCTTCATAATGGGTAGCTCCACTTTTACATGGGAGATACTGATGAAAAGATGTCCATCTTTACTACAATCATTCCAGTCCCAGTGGCAGCTTCTATTTCCACTGTAAAGTAAGGGAACAACAATGGTTCTGAATTAAGCAAGCAGGAAATATAATAAAGTTCAGATAAGTAGTTTTAACCGTTTTTCTTAACTACAAGAGAATTCATTCCAAGATAAATCTGAAATTTGTTGGCAAACATCTAAGGGCATTTAGCTCATGGTGTACTGACATTTTTAAGCCTATGGACATTTTAAAGGACATATTAATGATTTGTTAGCAAAACGGTTTTGAAAAAAGGTAATTGATAGGAAACACAACTAAAGTCAAAAATAACGGCTTAAAAACATGGCATGGATTTAGTCAAGCAGCTCTAGAATCCATAGCTTTACCTATAAGTTATACGTTGCTAAGGTTCACATTCTTTCACAGCTACTACTCTATCATCGCTGCAAAAGTGTTCTTTGAAAATTTAGAACGAAGCACCCAAACAAAAGATATAATTTGAATTGAAAACTCCTAACTCCCGGAGTCCATAATAAAACCTTCACTCTCAGTGCCTATGACCACGTCATTATCCAAATAGTGTGAACCCTGATACCATCTAGTACAGAAACTGCTTTACTCTTTTAAGCTTCTTTAATGTGCAGCATGATCCACTATGCAAAGAAATACTTCAAGACAGCCAATCTGTTCTTGGCAGTCCCAACAAAACAAAAATCTAACAGATTTGTTCAAACAAAATTTAAGTGCACTTCTGGCAGATAAACAATGGAATTCTCTTTCCTCTTTGGGGGCTTAGGGTTTGTGCAGAAGAACAAAACACTATCTAAATTCCATGTGTAGTTTGGTAGTGTTCTCTATCAGTTGAATTTAAGATCATCATGTCACAGAATCACAGAATGGTAGTGGTATGGTCCTGAAAACATCCTCTTCTACACAAACAAGCTTGTCAAACTAACTGAATTCACAGCACCCTAAAGTGCCCCCCTACACAAAAAATAAGAAAGATGGGGAGAAGGAGGCTGACAAGTCTATGTTCATCGAAGTTTTCAGGCCTGAGCTGTTTCTAGGATCTCATCAGGATCTCCAAGTATCGCATGCAGGACATGAGGTAAGTGCTGACATGCCTAAACCAGTCAGGAGTCAGGCACCAGTAAGACATCCTTGTGCTCTTCATCTCAGTGCAGGGTTAGCGAGAAAACCAAATGCTTTTCCAGTCAAATGCACTTTTCATGTATTTTTCAGTGCCACAACATATGGACCTAATAGCATGAGAAGATTTACAAGAGATTCCACTCATCTGTGGAATCCAACAGATGAACAATGTTGTTCCCTCTAACCCACATCAACAGTTTTTTTGTTATTTGTTGTTCTTCCAGTCTAAAGAAGAAAAGCCATGTTTTCTCAATAATGTCAAGGAATTTTAGGTAAACAAACCGCTGCAAAATGCCTGAGGGATGACAGTTTAAGAGTTTGTTGTACCAGCACATGAGGCACAAATGGTGCAACCTACTTTAGCAAGATGACATTCTCCCCAGCTGCAGGATTTTCTTGACAAAAAAGTGAAGGCGCGCTATTACTCAGCTTTGTTCTCCTTCCAAAGACAAAAAACAGAAGAATAACTACGTGACCTCTTAATTAAGAGCCTGTCATTTCTACAATAGCTTTAATTTCACAATGACTTTCTCTGACACTGCAAAGAGCAGAAAATTTGTGCTATAGCATGGAAGCAAACTCCGTATTTCCTACAAATCATTAGTTTTCTACTTTGTATGAATGGAATTGGAGAGCACATACCTTCAAGGAATGGTATTACAGTATACAGCCAGGGGGGTGGGGAGAAAACGAAGACAACATCCAACCTGCTTTGGTCTGCTTGCCAAGCCTGTCCCAAAGCAGAAAAACCCAGATGCAGAACTCTGGTATCACAAGTTCTCCCACACACTCTTCACAAAATTTGTCTGTGTAGGTTTGTCCCAAAGGGCTTTAGCTTCTTAGACATTTTGGAACCTGCATCTGTACCAAGACATGCATTTGCAATACGTTAAGTACTCCAGTCCTTCCATTGAGAAACTGTGAACTATGTTTTGAGCTCCAGTAACATGCTTTCCATCACGAATATTCTGTATGATCTGATCCAAACCATCCCTAGAAAGCTTCTCCTCGGTGAAAGGAGAAAAACATTCCCATGAAAAATTATTTCCTCCAAGAACATAAATGGGAACTCTCCAGCTCATAAAATTACTGGTAAGAAGGAAGGAAGACAAAAATTCAGGAGACCCATTTTAAAGGAATTCAGAAAAACAGACCGAAGCCTAGCTTGCACTTTTTATACCTGACAAAGACCAATTGGAAAGTCTGTGTTAAAGCCTTGCCAGAAGCATCCATCACTAAAGACTTTAACATTTTCTTTCCTGTATATTTCCTAATTTCTAAAGCTTATTGAAAACTTTTACTAGTACAGGGTACGTAAATTTTTCTCTTACTTTCCAAAATGCCCAGGAGGAAGAAAAGCTATACCCCTAAATCAGTATGTAATACTACTACAGGTTTACAAACATAGCAGAAGTTGGGAAAATAAGTATGTAAACAACATCTCCAAAATAAGAGCTATTCAGAGGAAGAAGCTGAAGGAAAATCTGTAACTTCTAACTTCCAGTATCTCCCCCTTCACTGAACAGCTATCCGTCAACTGCCACAATTACAAGGCTAGACAAACTTTTGTATACTGCCTGGCCTTCCCAAGGGATTACACAGATGTTTCCATGAGTTGGGTAACCAAAAATTGGTGTATGAATCGGTCACTCTTAGACTGAGTTTTGTGCACAAACTCAGATTTGTTGGAGGAGACACAAATACATTACAATCCTCTTATGTTAATAATTCTATATAAAATTAACAAAAAATCAACACTGCCAAAACTTTATACATGCAATGGAAATAGGAAACCTCCATTCCCTTTTTTTTTTAGGAATGCCTCTGAGACATATAAAGAAAATAAATTACAGTGACAACTTCCTTCGTAAGAAGTCTGAAAAAAAATCTAATTCTAAAAAATTAGAAAGATGATCAGAATGATGTTCTAAATTACTGTCTACAAAGCTCATATGTTCCTAAGTTTCTGGCACCTTATTTTTTGCATCATACAGGTCAGTATTTGTAGTTTGAAGATTCTAATTCTAAATTTCTATTAAAAAAAAAAACAATATTGCCCAGAAGAAACAGCCTACAGAACAGCTACGGATATTAACAAAGAACAGGATTTTCTTTCACTCAGACAATGCAAAAATACCAGAACATGACTATAAGAAGACATTGAGGAGGAATTTTTACAGTCTGACAGTGGTAAACATCACATAACAGCAGAACATTTTTAATCCATCCAGGAGTATATAGGGAAGCAGTATTAAAGCCATACTATTCTTAAATATAAATGCTAACTTTATATCAACCTAATTTGTATTCTTCTGAGCTAAGTGGCTTTCAGAAAGCTGCTATTATTTGCAAACTTCAAAACTGGAGCTACTCAGATTATTTCTTTTGGCCAGATCAGAAAACACAGTTACAGATTGTGTTTAATCGTTAAAATTTTCATCTGATTCCACCTACTGGTAGGGAAACAGTTTTCTTTAGCCATGACAATGACACAAACAAGCAAAAAAGCTTTGCCCACAATCTTAAGTGATTAGTAGAAAGTAAAATAGGCAATCAGGTTTTTCCAACAAGGAATCTGATATCCAACATTTAAAAATCCGCTAGTGAAGACTTTAAGGAGTGGTATTTCAATGTTTGTTGAAATTCACAGGCTGTATTGTTCTAATTTTTCATAAACATTTTGACTTTAAAACCTAAACTTGTTTGAAATGCATAGCAGTGAAGATTGAAAAAAAATGAATTTCATTTTAGATTTTTCTTTTATACAATCTATCTTATTTTGTATTTGCACTGTTCTTTACATGAAGAAATGTTTCTTTTCATCATTTTGCCAAGAACATTTTCATAAATACAGATTTTTTAAAAATGTTTTTCAAATATATATGTGAAAACAAAGCAAATTAAATCTTTTATATTCAGATAATTTGCCCAGAATAAGTCTTTTTGTTTATATTCCTATAAACCTAACTGTTATGACATAAGACTATCCAAGAGAAAATATCATTTATGTTCAAGCCATATAAGCACAAAAAGCCAGGGAGGCTGGCTTCATGATGGGCAAATTCTCCTCAGGGAAAGATTATTTTGTCTGATTTGTAGAAGAAAGTCAGCAAAACACCACACCCCAACTTTAAACCATTTTGTGAGGATTCCCAAGCTGGTAAAGGGGGGGGGGGGAAATCTCAGAAAAATAAGGTTTGACATATACCTCACGGAACTTATTCTTCTAAATAATAAGTGGGATCTAAACTAATTGACCTACATGACATCATTAAGCCTGTGAGAAGTCCTAACTCTTCTGCTTGGTCCCATAGGGCGCAAAAAGACCTGCCACACTAACTGTGCTCTTAAGTTGGAAATGGAAACAAGAACATTTCCGCACAGCTTTTCAATGGAAGTGCAGGAGGGCTCCACCACAAATTGCCTGAAGGAGTCCTTGAATACCTTGCAAATACCATAAAAACACTCCCCTCTCCCCACCAAACATTAAGAAAACATATCTACACCGCCCCCTTATTTTTTTACTCTCTTGCCCTTTTTTTTGGGCCAGAACTCACTTATATTTCTGCTTTGGCTGACCATCATTCAATCAGATTGGGAAAAATACTTTTTCTTTTTTAATATAATATGGTAGCAATCATTCAGCATTTCATGGGAAGACAACAGCAGCATGTTGAAAACGTTTTTAAAATTTATGGTAAAGGATCTTTTCAAAGCAACTTTAGACAACAGTGTTTGTCAAACCTTTTGAAGTGCTATGTGCTTTTGGAGGGTTAATACCCATATAAAACATTTTAGACACAGTAAGATCCATAGCACAAACCAATTAAGAACCATAGCACAGTTAAGATCCATAGCACAAACTAGTTAATTTACTCCCAGTGTAGCATACCTTTTTCTGAAAAAATACAGGACGGTGTGAAGAAGTATAAATCTGTGGCCATTTTAGCAACGCTCTACTGAACATGTGCTTCCCAAGCAGTGAAACAGTTAAACTGGGGGGGTGAGCTTGTACACGCTGTTCCTTCATGAACTACTCCACACAGAAAAGTGCCAAAGCAGCTTAGTTCAGAAAGAAGCTCTGTTATATTAAAGTACAAAAACATTTCAACTGTAATTTTTGCAAATAATGTGAACACTTGTTCTTCTGGATTTTTAAATGTTATTTATCTTTGAATGTTGAGAAATAAATTAGTTACAAGAAGAGTAACAGAGCCATGAAGTTTGGAGTCATATACAGTAAGTCTGTTGAGTCTACTGTAAGTAAATTTACTGTCAAGAAAAATCTATTTAAATACATCTAAAGTAGCCAGTTACTTCCAGTAATAAAACAAACCATGAATGTTTCCATGTGCAATTAAATCTCCATCTTGTTTGTGCACCATGTCTGAACTAATAAACCTTCAGAGCTGGGAATGAGGTGCAGTACAGTGCAGACACCTGAACTAGCTCTGTGAAATCAGGAGCACGTGGAAGCAATAGCATTACCTGTTTTTTCCATTGTGTTGTATTTCAGCTTTCTCCTTGCCGTTACATTAGCTAATGGAACAATGACATAACATGGTGATGACAATTCCATTTCACACATGCATTGATTACAATGTATTTGAGCAATTCATTCCTTTTCAGACCATAAGCACAAACTTGCTTTTACTTGATCCGATCTGTAGTAAATCACAGTATGAAAGACATTATGAAGTACTTTTTCATTTATTTTCTAATATAGAATCATAGAATGGTAAGGGTTGGAAAGGACATTGAAGATCATCTAGTTCCAACCCCCCTGCCATGAGCAGGGACATCTTCCACTAGACCAGGTTGCTCAGAGCTCCATCCAACCTGGCCTTGAACACTTCCAGGAAGGGAGCATCCACAGCTGCTCTGGGCAACCTGTTCCAGTGCCTCACCACCCTCATGGTGAAGAATTTCTTCCTAATAACTAATCTAAATCTGCCCTCTTTCAGTTTAGAGCCGTTCCCCCCTTGTCCTATCACTACACACCCTTGTGAAAAGTCCCTCTCCATCCTTCCTGTAGGCCCCCTTCAGGTACTGGAAGGCTCCTATAAGGTCACCCTGGAGCCTTGTCTTCTCCAGGCTGAACAGCCCCAAATCCCTCAGCCGTTCCTCATAGGAAAGGTGCTCCAGCCCTCTGATCATCTTTGTGGCCCTCCTCCAGACACACTCCAACACATCCATGTCCTTCTTACGTTGGGGGCTCCAGAGCTGGACACAGGACTCCAGGCAGGGTCTCATGAGAGCGGAGTAAAGGGGCAGAATCACCTCCCTCGACCTGCTGGCCACCCTGCTTTTTATGCAGTCCAGGATACGGTTGGCTTTCTGGGCTGCAGGCGTACATTGCCAGCTCATGTTGAGCGTCTCATCCACCAGTACCCCCAAGTCCTCCTCCTCAGTGCAGCTCTCGAGCCACTCTCCGCCCAGCCTGTACTTGTGTCTGGGATTACCCTGACCCACGTGCAGGACCTCGCACTTGGCCTTGTTGAACTTCATGCAGTTCACGCAGGCCCAGCTCTCCAGCCTGTCAGGGTCCCTCTGAATGGCATCCCTTCCCTCCACCGTGTCAGCCACACCACACAGCTTGGTGTCGTTGGCAAACTTGCTGAGGGTGCACTCAGTCCCGCTGTTCATGTTGCTGACAAAGATATTAAACAGCACTGGCCCCAGTACCGAGCCCTGAGGCACACCACTCGTGACTGGTCTCCACCTGGACATCGAGCCATTGATTGCAACTCTTTGAGTGTGTCCATCGAGCCATAAGTTTGGAAAAAATAAATTTAATACATTAGGGTTGATCAGTCTAAAGAAAAAATGAGGGAGCTGCACTATCAGTCTTGCAGTAGATAACAGTATCTTAAGATTCCTCCACATCCACTAAAAGAGCAAATAACCATCCACCAACACAATTCCCTATCAGAATCAATATACACTAACTGCTCTGCTTGTTATCCCACGCTATGTCTACTCTGTAAACTATCCTGAATTGTGTATCCTGAAGTCATGCACCATTGTGTGAAAAGAACATTACTTAATACTGGCCACACTCTTCATTGTATCTGCCTAATCTTAGGTTTTTAAAATACCCAAGTCATGTCTACATTCACATCTAGTAGCAGTCTAGCATTTTTAAAAGTACAGTTTTCTGTACAAAATGGTACTTGATGAAATTGTGCCTCAAATGGCTGGGAAAAAGCAATTCTGACCTGCATGCAAAGGAACCTGAAAGCTGCAGTACACCATAAGCCTATGGGTTTTGAAAGGCTACACCAGTTTCACCTACCACTTCGATGCAGATGTAGAGCAATATCCAGTTTTTCTGCAAAGACCATGTCAAACAAATCATAATTTGCAATAAGGCAGGGGCTTGAGAAAGGTGTATCAGAGAAGATCTTTGACTAATTGACACATACTTTTAAACCTTTAGACTTCATATTTGAAAATGGGTTACTTTTCCATTTGGGTTTGGGGGTTTTTCTTCCAAGGATCCAGTTCACTAATCATACACCAAAGCCAAGTATGGAATTCCATTTTGTCTTCGAAATAAACAGGAACTCAGTTTTCAGGGTTTTTTTCCTTTACTTCTGACTAAAGAAATATCCACCAATGCCAATTTTAAAAGATAATGAAGCACAGAACAGAAATCAATTTTAAATGTTAATAGAAGCTGCTTGTTAAATAGATCAAGATTACCAATGAAACTCTGTGAATAATTCTATCCACTAGATGGCATATGCCTCACATTTTGCTTCAAATATAGTCAAGTGACACAGGTGAAGATCAGACTTTTCCTGTTTCTTTTTCTTCTAATGTACAACTTTCAGTAATAGTTTAGAGTTTATACAGTTTCAACAAATGAACAGGTATATGCTGTAATCAAGGTATGGAAAAATGAATTAATTTCCATACACACAGTCATCCATGAGCTGTTTTGAAACCTTAGCCTTTGCTCTCCTAGCAAGGAGATACTAATACAGTTCTACCAGGGAAGTTATATTGTAAAACTATCCTTCCAGAGATTTGGTTCGGGATAAATATAGTATAAGGATTCTTCTACCACTACAGTTTGCCCAGGTTCTCTAATGAATTTTTATTGTCGAAAGGACTGCAGCGAGACAAAGATTATATCATTATGGCTATTGTATCAGATATTCACAGTTACTTACAATCTGAATACATATGTATGTGTGTGCACGTATGTATGTATGAAACCAGGTCTAAGCAGAAATCAGTGATGACAGTTATGCATTGTAGTCAAACCGAAAGAAACCTTGTCAACATTTTCAGAGAGTGTTTCAGTGGATTTTAGGCCCAGATTTTCAAACTGGACACCTAAAATCAAACTTGTAAATCTCTAAGACTTCTAAACATTGCTGGTCTGATTATGAGAAACACAAGGCATTCAGCATCTCTAAAATCATGATAGTTTTATCCAGTAGACTAATCGTCATTTTTTGGTGTCTAATTTAAATGCCTGTATTTAAAAATTTTGGCTGTAACTTTTTTTGAATAGTACTAAAGTGTAAATTCTACCTTCAAAAAAGTATAATGAGAGTTACTGCACAAGCAAAGCTTTATCACATTGTATCCCTCCTGTTTTGGGGGATGAGCTCTGATAAAAAATAGTTCAAACCTCCATCCCTTCTTTGACTGATGTTGATCAGATCATTTGCATCTGTCCACGGTATCTGGCTGAGACAAAGGTATCACGTCAACAGCTGGTTGGACAGTAGCAACTTGCAACGATAAGCAGATAGGTCAGCCTTTGAACATGGGATCTAGACAGTCTCATGGTCCTAGAGCCATCTGATCCAAGCAAGTCCTATGATCACACTTGACTCAGGCAGGAAACACAAAATAGAATTTCTTTTATGCCTTTGGTCTCACCTAGGTCTTGCATTAAGAAATGCCAAGCGTCAACAGCTGAACCATGTGTGTTGCCAGACAGACTAGTAAGTAAGGGTCTACTCCTCTAACTACAGAAGACCAGATGAAAGAGAAAATCGGGTAATGTTCTTTGATAAGCAGATGTTTTGTGTTACAGAAAAACTGGCATCAGTGACTTGCTTATAGTGCTTGCTTGATTATACAATATACAAGTTAAAAATTAGAAAAGTACAAAAATTAAAACTGCAGAATGTTCAGTGGCAACAACATCCTGTTGTCTTACCAAAACAGTGAGGTTTCAAATTTCCAGTTAGTAACTTGTCAGTGCTTAATTTATTTTTAATTTTCTAGACCTTTCTCCTTGGGAAAAAAAAAAATCATGATGAGGCAAACATATAGAAGAAAAAATAATATGTTTTTTCAATGTTACACAGTAATGACTAATCTATTCTAGACAGATACACCCCAAACTACTGATTTTTCCACAATGGTAACCTTGACAATTCATTAAGAAGTTGTTTCCCAGTCTTAAGGGGTCTTGAAGACTTTAATGTCTTAACATTTTGGCCTAATAACATGGCAAGGGTTTTTTCAAAAATAAATATCTGGAAAGCTTGAACTTGTTTTACCACTCTGCAGGCATGCTGTGCCATCCAGCCCCTGCTCACCTAGCAGCTGCAGCTGCTCCAGACCGCTGGTACAGCTGAGGGATTCCCTCGAAGCAGCTGGAGCTGACACAGGCACAAACAGCACAGGCAGAAGCTCTAGGATGTGATTCAGGACCAGCCTAAGAGATAAGCAGCTCAGGTGTGCTAATAGGAAGAACAGAGTTACCTTCAAATCTGGACACAAAACAGTGGATGTGGAGGGTGTGTGAGCTCCTGCAATAACTCTGCCCAGGTCTAGAGGTTTCAGCAAACCATAGTTTTAGTGGGGTTGGACCCAGGGCTTCAATACCCTCAGGCCACTCACAGTGCTGAAAGAAATTAGCATGCCTGACAAGGGCACCATAGCAGAGGCAGCAGCAGTTTAAAACCTGAAGTTGAAAGTTATCTAAACTGCAGGTTGTAGAGTAGAGGACAGGAAGGCTACCAAACAGGAGAATATGGACACGGCTGGGGCAGAGGCGTAAGTTAGACTACAGGATGGGGTGTGTTTTTTTTAAGTTACATTTAATGTCAACTTTTTCTTCTGTTCTCAAAAAAACAAAACCAATTTATGGTCTGGATTGTCTTAGATTTGAGCCAACATCGTATTTACCAACACAACATGAAGCACATAATCTCATCTCAGTCAAAAACTACAAAACTTGATCCAGCCAAATCATGGACTCAGTCACAGGTTTCCAAGCTGTGGTGCCCATATTATTAATGATACACGAATGTCACAACAACTCTTCTTGCATGTGCACGTGTTAAGTACTGCTGCTACCATGATAACGGTAATACATGAGCAAGATAAATTTGGGAGCTCTGCCTCTCCTCTCTGAGAGAGAGGTAGAAGTCTAAGTCTCTGGAAAGCATGGAGACTCGAGATACCAATAGCAGTCTTGAATTTTCTGATATGCCTCATCTTAGTCTTCTAAGAAACTTTGTTATTCTAAGCTTTCCAAAATTAAGTTTCATTCTATTTTATTATTTAATTTCATTTGTTGCCCAGGTAAGAATTTGAAGCTAACTTTTATCAAACCTGAGAATCAGTAACTCTGCAGATTTGAATTTTTCAAACAAACAACCACTTTCTAAAAAGCATGCTACTTCCATCAGATACTTTCCACAGAAGAAAACATTCCCAGGAAAAAAAAACAATAAAACATCAGCTAATTAAAAACCCAAGACGCTAGCAAAATAGCCCAGCTACCGAGCCTTGCCACACACACTTGGCCTCACACTCACATCAAGCCTTGCCAGAGTGCCTCAGTTCATAATGGTTTAGAAATCAAATGATGACTAACAATCTCTCTCCAAATTATTTAAATTTTCTTTATTTTTTCTACTTGAAAGTGCAACCTTTGTACATAACAATCACGATAGTACTAGCCCTGGTCTACATATATCTTAGTTCCACAGAAAAACAGTAAAACCTTTAGTTCTGATTAGGTTTTGACATAAGATTTTGTTGTTCTTTTTTTGCTCTCTAGATTTTTAAAGTTCCAAAACTCAAAGGACTCTTTGTCAACTATCTTTTATTTTCCTTCCAAGATTTTCATAGAACACTGGCTCCTTTTCATTAGTTCTTTCAGTTAACTACCTTTCATATCTCATTAGCAAATTCTGCCCAGTACTGTTAAATCAATTTCCATTTCTTTTGTTTAATGAAAAAGGGTTTTTTTGGTTTTTCTTCTCTTGGATCCACTGAGTCACAACCACATGGGTATTTCCTGTGAATCTGCTTTCCTCTTGGATGTTGTTTTCCTTGAGTTTCTTTGCAGACTGGAGAAATTAAAATTAAGGAAGGATCAGAAGAATCTGGTCATTAATGCCTAATATAAGTACTAATTAGCAAATACCTCTTTTTTTCTGATTAGCACGACAAGAAAAAAGTTACAAATGTAATATTCTCTATTACACTTTGATGAAATGGACACTTAACTTCAGCTGAAAATACCAGCTCTTTTGTAAAGCAAATTTCAGTCCAGAAGTATACTACTACAACCATGTGACTATCAATTGTCTAAGGTGAAGTTTAATTGCTGTTTACTAACCTTCGCTGGAAAAAATATCCCCAAAAGGAACAAGTAAAGCAAGAGGACCAAAAAAAGCTAAAACCAAAACATAACAGCTATAAACAGTACAGCTGCCACACGTAAACTTGTACGAGCTCAACAAAGCTGGACATAACGCTAACAGAAGCGGGAGCACCCATTAAGACCACACAGCCTTACATACTAGACTCGGCTGAAGAATAGCTTGTGAATACAACAAAAAAATACTATCTAGTAGTAGACAACTAAAGAGAATGTATTGGGAAGTCTGTTCTCTATGTAAGACTGAAAGATAAAGGAGGCTCCGTAAAGACCACCAGTCTAGGGAACAGTAAGCAAGCTGAAGTGAAGTTCAAGAATAGCACTAAGGAACAAGAACAGACAGCTACTGGTAGGCTTTAAGTAAAAAAGAGCAAAACTAGCTAGGAGGAGTTCTAAAAAACTAGAGTTTTCAAGGTGAGGTGGGCAGCACTCCCCCCTTCCCCTCACAGAATTTATTGAGAAATCCCATAGCGACTTCCAAGGTCAGGAAGCCTAGAAAGACAGAGCAGATCTTGGAGTCACGCACCAAAAGGAACCTGTGGAGCAGGAGCCTAGAAAAGCCATAGGGAAATGAGGACCGTGCAAGTTGCAATAGTGAGTCTTTTTCAAACAGCAACAGCTGGACCATACCCAGAGGTAAATGCTAATAAGGCTGGCATTTGTAGAAGTCTGCAGGGTCCTAAAAATGGTATAGGATAAGGCCTATAAGTGGGTAAAGATAAAAAATAGTTGAGGGATACAGCACTTTGTCCAGGGGAGTTAATGCATGGTCTACGGTTCTGGAGTTGGGACCTTCACCACAGACAAAACCCCAGCTGTCCCTCTGCTACTCGGTGACCTAACAGGTCAGGAGTATTTAAAGCCCTCAATCCAGGGAGGATCACTGGCCATGGGAGCTGATATGCTATCAACTGTGTCTGATGGTGAGCTTTTCTATCATGCCAGAGGGTGCAGACTAAGTAAGATCTGAGCACTCAGGCCACAGGAAGAACTAAAGCAGAGCAAGGGACAGGTGATGCTGGATTCCACAGAACAGCCTGCTACACCAGGATTAAAAAAAGAAGGGACAACAAGTGATCCTTCCACAATCCTACACAGTGACAAACTCAGTTCTGAAGACAGAGGGCAATATTTTCATTACTATCTAAATAAACACCTTTTGGCTTAGTAAATAACTCATTTAAAGCTCCTGCAGAAACACGTCTGAAGCCAGGACAAAATGTAGCTGCTGTCTGTGTGGATGTGGAGTCAGTTCACCGTCAACAAAAACAAACTAAGTGTGCTGCACAAGCCAGTCTCAACAGACAGGTAATACACCAACTCCTCCCCACCTTCCCTAGCAAACCTGCCCTGATTTATACTGCCAAAACACATCTACAACCTCAGTTCTAAAATGACAAAATAGTTTGTATAATTACAAAAATGAACACATCCTCTATCCAAATCAGTCCAAAAATGGGGGTGGGGGGTGGGGGTGTTGAACAGGACAACTATGATGTAACACTCAGGTCATTATGTAAATCATACATCAGGCAAATCAAAATATTCATATGAACATAAAAACTTGGAACTGCTTGAAAAATTCCACCACACACACCCGAATTCCCTACACAAAGATTCAGCCTGGTGTTTCCAATGGTGGATTAATTTTCTTCTATCGAAACAGCTCCCTGTGTAGCAAAAGCTTTATAATCCACGAAAGATCTAGGTATAGCAAACAATACTTTATCTTCTGAATTTCACCATAACTTTACTTGTAATGGTGTCCAACTTACTCGTTTTAATCTTCTACTGCTTTATAAAGGTAATTTTAATTCTGAAACAAACCATTGATACATTTCTCTCCTCAGCAGCTAAACCACTGGGAGGAAAAACAGGAAACAGCTGGTCAAAGCTAAAGTGTGATGAGAAACGTGTTCAAACAAAAAAAATTACTCAAAACTGATCATCACTTATAAAGGCTGGATTTGCAGTTTTTCCAAACCAATGGCAAAGAAACACTGTGCAAGCTAAACTAAATATGCAATGATTCACAAATGCCTGATAAAGATGAAAGCCTTTGTTGCTCAAAAGAGGCATTCAAATTATTATAAGAGTCCATCTCAAACCTGTTAACAGAACAAAAAAGGAATGAAACAAAAACCTTCTGTTTCCAGACTGCTAGAAAGTAAGAAAATTAATATGCTGCTGTTGTCAATACCATCTATATTCTACCTCCTGCTTGTTCATAACCTCTACCTATCTATTCTACAGCCTCAACCTGCTGAGTGACTTGGAGTTAACAGACCAAAGCCTCCTTTATGCTGACAGCAAATCATTAGATGACAATGGAATCTCCACGTAGCAGAAGATTCTGCACTCCTGTAGTTCTCCCTGACTGTATTTTAAATAAGGTAAGTTTCAAAAGGACACATACGTGAGCCAGAATACAAGTTAATTTCATAAAAGGGAAATATTCTGAATGTTCATGAAATAATATCTCTTCCCTTTAAAATGTATACATTTACACACACAAGTCACCTAGTGCAATCCCCAAATTGTAAACAACAGACAAGAAGTCCAATGTTATGGTTCCCATAGCAACTGTAATGTGCTTATATAAAGTAAATTATCTTACATATGCACAGGGTCAGAACTATAACAGCCTCAAGTTTGTAGCATGATGCTTTAAGTCTGCAAAGTTACTCCAGATAAATTCCTAATTTAAAACAGAGAAGACTGATGACAGTTTTCTCTCAGGGGTCTTTTTCTTGATCCAACTCACAATCACATTTAGAACCATTCTCCACAGCTCACACACATTCCTCTGTTTTTGCTGAAAGATGAACTATTCAGAATTAATCTTCAGACCTTTATTCAGCCTACAAGTATTTCAGTGTTGATTGGCTACATCCATTGAAAAAAGACCAACTTTTTTTTCTTCTTTGCTTTAATGCATATAACTCTAAAATTACCAAATATTAACAGTTGCAAGTGGTGGGAAAAATGTTTTCCTTTTTTTTCCCCAACTGGAAACTTAGGATATATCTCTTCTGCAGACTACAGTGCAGCACACAGCTACTAAGCCTGCCGAGATAAAATAAAATTTAACCACAGCATATGGAGGGTGTTTGGGAGAAGTTTATCTTCTCCAAAACCTGAGTGAGCTCACAAACTAACTGCCTCTAAGTCTATAAAACAGATGAGATCATCACTTGTTTGTAAAACGGCTAGAACAACAGATTCAAGTCAGTAGTAGGGCTTCCAAGTAGTGTGGTAACATGACCAGTAAATAACAGCATATGCAACTGAAGGGTACTGAATGAAGTTTTATATATCAAGTTAATGATCCCACCTGAACTATATGCATTATCCATATTTATATAGACAATATTTTTAGTTGAAAACTACAGTTTTAAAACTACTTAATAAAACTTTGGCATGTGTCTCTTTATTAAAACGTTTGACGTAAAATCATGGTTCCCATGAAGCCAATAGCTCCATTTTGCACATGCTTATTTTTCTCCCTCCAAGTAACATTACCCCAATAGGAGATTTTAAATAGATTACAATAGGACTAGGATTTCACCCACTCTTTAATACTTAAAGGGAATTCCTAAACACTAAGAACTAAGACTGCTGTAATACGAAACTAGAGCAGCTAATGATACATCCTTTGTTGTGCCTACACTTTACTACTGAAGATCTGTATCTGTTGTGATTTCTTGAAAACTATTTTTACAGTGTCAGGAGAATATAATAATCATGAAGAGTACATACAAATTACTTTTAATCATCTTAAAAGAAGCTCACATTATTTTACTGTGGATTCAAAGTCCAAATGGCAGCAACAATCAACAGACACTACAGTTACCAGAAAAGGTGGTGGGGAAGGGTGGAGGGCAGGGGGTGGGTGGATCTCGTATTTTCACATGAGTTAATTAGATTATTCAGAGTCCTGCAACAAGTACATGTGCTGATTTCAAGATAAAAACAAACTTTTTCAGTACTGTTGCAGGTTCCCATATTATGACAGCAAACTTATCTGTACGTATCTATATTTGCGTATTTGCCATACTAAGGAAAAGTGAAGTTTTTACAATAAGTGTAATTATTATCCACCCAATTTGCAGGACAATATGAGCACTGTCTGATACATGAGTTTTGCAGGTAAGGAATAGCTTCTAACTATATGATTTTCTAGTGAAATTATTAGGAGAATAAAAAAGAAAGGAAGAAAGTTGTTTCAAACGCCAGGGCAGAACGTTTATGTTTCCAGCGCTTCCCCACTTCCGACACTGCTGATGAAAGCTGTAGGCTGTCACACTGCCCTGAGTCACGCTGGTTCCAACTGCTGCACTGATGTAATTCACTTTGGTTGATGTGGGAGCACCCTCGGAGCTCTCCTGTCCCTTGATACTCCAGCTCATATGTACTTGGACGATACCTAACAGCTGCATTATGTTCAAGTGTTATTTCTTTTTGAAGCAGTCTCCATCATGTATTTTCAAGAAAAATTGTTCGTGATCAGATGCTCATAACCATACTATATCAAATCACTTTTCCCAAACAGAGAAACCAAATAGCCTTATGTCTCATGGAGGATGCCTTAGATATTGTGACAAGTATAATTTTACAGTAAAGATTTTTCCTTGTAAGTCCTTCGTGAAATTTCATACTGGTAAGATATAGGCCTAACAATTATTGTCAACACAAGCTTCTTCCATTTGAGAAAAACTTTCTTTCTAAAAGATCCTGAAAGACTGTAGAAAAGCAAGATAAAATGTGTATGAAATCTCACTAATTCAGATTTTAACTATTCACTCACCAACAGAGTGGTCTTTATATGGCACAGTTTTTATTCACTCATACTTCAGTAAACAACCCAAACTTTTCAACAGTTCATATAGGTACTGGAGATAACTTAGTTTCAACTGAGAAAGAATTTAGAAGAGTGTCCAACTCTAACACTCTAAACTGAACTCTTTAATGTGCTGCAAGGGGATTTTCTAAAACAGATCTTCATGCTTCTTTACAGTTAATGAACAGTCACTAGAAGGAAAGTCAGAAAATGTGGAAAAACTGAAGGCATAATATATTGCACTTGCCAAGACTCCCACACTATTGGCTCTAAATACCTAAGTGTGCTCACAGCCAAAACTTATTGTTCGTAATTTGGCCCAAAATTGTTAAAGCTATAAGGCAACTACAAAATAATACAAAGTATTAAGAGATTTCTCTCTAACTCTATCACACATTATGGTAATAAAACTGACTAGTTCTACAGACAGACGGTAAATTTTCTATTTTGAAAGCTCACCTTTAAAACCAGAGTAACTCAACTCAAAGAAAATACAAGTATAGGGCTTCACTTAACAAAGTTCAATTTATTTTTACAGCACTTACTGAAGGGAAAACACTTTCATACCTATTTGGCTTCTCTTTTGCTTCGTTGATTTTTTTGAAAATAGTCAATTTTGCTCATGAACTTTTTTCTTTAAAGAAAAGACTGAACTCATGCAAAAAAACAAGAAACACGGGGTCCAGGTAAAACAAAAACCAGCTCATCCATACCCACTAACTATTTTAACATATGAATATAAACCTTTATGTCTAAAAACACGGTAACTTTAATAACAGGCAAAATACTCATGCACAGTCAGATAAAAAAAATTACTGTTACAGTGGAGGAGAACCACAACCACTTGCAGATTGTTTGCTTTACATAACTTTTTCCTGTAAATTCCTTTCAGCATGTTGGACTAGAAATTTTATTTCAAAGTGGAAAACCAAAAAATCCCAAACCCCAAATCAGCCTGTAATCCACAATATAGAATCCCAAACTATCTTTTTTTTTTTTAAAGTAAAAGTACAAGTATAGCTTAAAAAGCAGTGTTATATTTTAAGTACACAGGCAAAACTGGGAGGGAAGAGAGTAAAAGTCCATTTAAAGAATTCCATCTTTTAAAATATGGATCAAGAAGGAAAAACCTGTGGGAAAACCTCATAATACTAACAGAAAGATGGCATCACAGCAAATCTCGACCTGAAATGCCTACAGAAACAATTAAATATAAGAAGTGAAAGCCTGTAAGAATTTATTTTTTTAGGCTGCTTCATGGGTTGTGAATCTGACAGAGGTAGGTAGAATAACTTCACTAGTAAGACTCCTGTTGCCAGGTGATTTCATGTGGCCACTGCAACAAGCTTTTTGTCTGTTCTACCAAATCAGATCCGTCATCTGAGTGAAAGACAGCACACACACAAGAACTCTTACGCTTCTGATTATTATGATTACTACAGAGGGTAAGTCAGATGCTTTCAAGTTTTTGTCTCACTTCTTAAGAATCAACATTATAAAAATTACGTTTTGAATACGCTGGAAAAAGTGTATCTTCCAACATACTACTAGCTAAAAGACGGTTATACTACTCATTCTGACAAAAATATTGTCAATAAAAGGTTAAAATTAACCTGACAACTGAGAAAAGAAACAAACAAACCGTTCTTCTGAACATATGCATTACTAACCCTTCCTTTGTTCATAAACATAGGCTCATAGAATGGTATGGGTTGGAAGTGACCTAACATATCATCTAGTTCTAACCCCACTGCCATGGGCAGGGACACCTTCCACTACACCAGGTTGCTCAAAGCCCCTAACGTATGTTAGCATTTGATGTAAAGTGCTCCTGTATTTAGTTAGTGCAACTGGTTGTCAAAACAGTCAAAGCAGATGTTACTTCCATGACTGACAGTGAAATATTCAGTGTATCTCTATTTTCAGAAATGCCAGAAAAGCATGCAACATAAAGATACACTGACTACCGTTGTTGATACATTTCTGGTGGGGGAAGGGAGGTGCAGAGGGAAGAAATCAAGCTCTCAGAATTAATAATAAATTTTACACCAAAAAAAGGATTCAGCTAAATACTATCTACTAAACAGAAAACTATCTGTGCCTGGCTCTGTTTCTTTAAAAATATTATCCAAGATGACTATTTGAAATATCACATCAATAAAACAGGATAGCAAAAATTTTTTATATCCAGATCTTTTTTTCTCTCCTTAACTCTTTGTTAACCAACTGACTATGCAGCTCAACTTTATGGAAATAACAAAATCTTACTATAAGACTTCTATATTAGCCACACATAATAAAAAATCCTTTGTTTCTAATACATGAACCATAAAAACACTATGGACACTATATGGAAAAAATACCTGATGCTAACAGATGCTGAACTACTATACCAAATCATTAAATTAACTATGAAACACTCCTACAGGATAAATCTATAATAAAATCATTATTCTATCTGGAAACAGACGTGGGTGCAACTAAGATTTTTTTAATTGTTGCCTTATTAGCATGTGGCATGTCAGTAGCGCCTTAGCAGCTATGAAGAGCAGAAGATACATCGGTGTGCTAACTTCTATCTGAGCAGAGTTAAGCAAGCCAGCAGAATTCTTGCTTCTTAAAAGCCCAGGCTACTGGCATCAGGAATGTAATGACACAGCAAAGATGATACTGATGCCTGCAAAATTAGCTTAACTAAAGAATTCAGCTATTATGCATTGCAACTATGTTGTTGCAGCTGTCATCTGGAGATCCTGAGGTCACCTACCTGGTTTGAGAGAATCACCCTGCAGTAGTCTAGTGAGCTGCTCAAATGTAGTATCTTAGGTGGACTTGGCTACTTTTGTTGTATTACATTACCACTACTGCAGAAACACCATCGCATCAGGAGAAGAAGTAGTGTACATCAGCACTACAAACCTAACACCTCAAGACACAGATGGTTAAATGATTCCAGAAACTCTGACTTCTGTAATTCGTCAGATTGCCGATATGATGCAGCTGATCTGAACCCAAGTAGTGGATATGTTGTGTCAGGCCAAGCAAAGCTAACCCCAAAGCTTGCAGTCTCATTATTTGCTTCTGTGGCATCTTCAACGTGTACCAATGTGAGGGGCTTGCGCTGTTCCAGCACAGAGAAGCAAATTTCTCACAAATAGACACAACACACGTTACACACATCCATCTGATAAGTACTGCACTATATATAGCTGCAAAAACTACATACAAAATTGGAATTTATTAGTCAACATAAAAATCTTTTCTCTTCATACAACACATAAATTAAATCCAGAGCAGCAGAGTCTAAATCTGAATATAAAATACCTATAAACAGTAATCATATGTTACATTTTTAAAATGTATAATTTATGGGTTTTTTTAGATAATGCAAAGCCTCAGTCCCACCTTCCCATGTAAGGAAAGAAAAACGAAATAATTTTTCAGCAAGACAACAATTCAGTGCCTTTCCTTTATTAGCACTAGAATTTTTATGTAAGGGATATGCACAAATGAGACCCACAATTTCCTACTTAAAACATAAAGGTCTCTATTGTTCCATGTTACACCAGTACTGCTATGAAAACTTAATTTCTCCAACTTTTTTTTTCCCCTTGAAGAACAGAACTACTGTTCAGTTACTGTTCCAAACAGAATGCATGCTCAAAGGGTGAGATAAGGGGAAAGAAAGAACAAATTACAGCATTCATTTACTGCCTTCTCCTTCCTCCTTTGATTATTAGCATGAAAGCTTCCTACAAAATGCTCATAATTCATTAACTCAGTGTGTATGTTCAACAGGTCCATATTTCTCCATCCACTGAGTTAATTTCCATGTTTGTGTAAAAACCATCTACAATGCTAATAATATAAGCCATAAACACACAGAAATATTATTGCAGAAATAATATTTGACATTAAAATAACAGAAAAAGAATGCTAAGAATGCTTGATGCATATTATAAAGAGATTAAATACACAGGTTGGTAAGAATAAAAATATTTGTAGTCACCATTTGGAAGAAGACTTAGAAACATGCAGTTTTAAGCTGTTTCTGACCAGGAGAAAACATTCTGTACATTGTAATTATGCATAGTGCTTTACTGTGCCTGTTAATCTTTTGTTCATTTGCAGACAGAATGTTTCCTATTGAAATAGTTATTCAGTGAGTATTTATTACATTTATTTCTGAGTTTCTGTATGTACCACAAAAAAATCTTCAAATTAAAGCCCTCACATCCCAAAATACTATACATTCAGTATTACGCAGCAGCAGTGGAAAGTGGTAAAACAGGCAGGCACATTAAAAGCTAAGGATCCAAAGTCAAATTGGAAATGCGCAGTGAAGAAACCTGAACACATCCTTCCTTTTTCACACCTATGTAAGTTATGCTAGACCCTGGCAACAAATCATTCCCGGAAAAGCTTATAATGATAATACGAATGTACTGACCAGGTATCATGTCAAGTAAATACATGGCTCATATTCATCCCTTCATGGGAGTATGACTGTGCACCACACAGGGCACGTGCTGCACCAGCAGGTTTGTACTCCCACTGACCAGGACAGTGACTATCATAATAATGAACACCACCACAAAGCTTTGCAACCTAGTACAAAAGCCTGGCATACACACAGAATCACAGAACAGTCTGGGCTGAAGGGACCTTAAAAATCATCCAACCCCCCTGCCACGGGCAGGGACACCTTCCACCAGACCAGGTTGCTCAAAGCCCCATCCAGCCTGGCCCTGAACACTTCCAGTGAGGGGATATCCACGACTTCTCTGGGTAACCTGTTCCAGTGCCTCCTCACCACTCTCACAGGAAAGAATTTCTGTCTTATATCTAATCCAAATCTACCCTCCTTTAGTTTAAAGCCATTACATGCTCACAGAACTCTCCAATCAAAGATTTAAATGCAAAAAATACTAGTTTCTAGAAGGATATGAGGATATTACTGGAGGGCACAATTGTCACAGAGCTCCTGAGCCACCAAGTCTACCCTTCTGTTATCACCGACAAAATATCATACAATCCATTTCATCAATTTTACGGTTGGACTCGATGATCTTAAAGGTCTTTTCCAACCTAAATTATCCTATACAAGTAAGAAAGTTTTCCTCCATTCCAGTCCTACTGAAAGCTGTTGCAGAGTCTCAGCACTACCTGATAGAAATTCCTTCAATTTTTCATCCTATGTTTAATCAGGACCAGTTTATAAGCATAGCTTATCTGACTACACTCTCCTTTACCTTGGTTATTTTCCCCTCCCCAGAGCTTATTTACACATTTTAACAGAGAAAAACCACACCTCCTTTTTTTGCTAAGCTCAGTAAACCTCTCTTCTCTTACTCTTCTTGAAAGACTTTCACTTGCTATGATCATCCTGCTGGCCTTTCTTTCTCAGTAGTCACATTTCAGATGAATCCTTGAGAATCAGTGACCAAAATCTCTTTTATAGATTCCCTCGACAACTATTTAATTTCTACCATCACAGAAAATCTTTTACTACTTAAAATAATTTATTAAGGATGTGCTATGTCATTTCTACAATAATAATTTATGCATTCATGATTTCATTCTAAACTTAGAAGTGTTTGTATTATCTAATTTAAGAGAATACAAATCAGGGCAATATCAGCATATTAATACAAGTTATTCAACTATTACTTTTTTAATTATTTCAAAGTGTAGAAGCATAAATATCTGTAAGTTGGGAAAAATACTATGCTTTCTTTTTTAGAGCAACAAAATTTTTCACTGTGATCTAATACTGCCACTTATACAATTTATTCCATCGAATTATTACATCATCAATATACATTAATATACGTACAAGATATATGCCATATATATTCAACTATGTATATCTAGAATATATATGAATACATGTGTTTTTACATGTATATGTATAAATATAAATACATACTATATACCTTTTCAATTTCAAATATAAATATCTATAAAATTGGTATACATTTTATATCTGTATGTAGGCATATGTAGTTTTATATCTCAGTAATACATATCAGATATAAATTCATACATACATCTAGTATCAATATGTACCTACATACATTTTATATAGATATATACACACATATATATGCATGTATAAATTTTATACAGATATAAAATTTCAGCCCATGCCTATTTTAAAATAAAATGGTTTTTAAAGGATGAGAATACATTCTTCTAAAAAGCAGTGTTCAACGTAAGGTTCAACGTGGTTAAGTGAAATATCCTATCAGTGTTACTGTTTACTAGTTGCAGGCATTTTTTTTGAATGAAAAGGTCATCAGGGTATCAAAACTTAAAAAAAAACAAAACAACCCACAACACACCACACCAACACTACGAAAAGCTTACCTCAGACCATAAAGACTTCTCAAGAAGGGAGTTAAATTCCCATTTTATTAAGGACTCAATTATGGTTAGCTGTTCTGTTGTAATCCTAGAAAGCTTCAAGCTATTGTTGTTTCTCCTTTGCTCAACATAATTCCAAGCCATGGTTCCTATGAGCCCTGAAGGTAAAGTCCTAACAATTGCTCTCGTTCCAGTATAAACTGATTTTTTAACCTCTTTATCATTTTTACAGAAACGTCTTATTAATAAAGTAGAACGTTCCTTTTTGTTTCTAAAAAAATCCTCTTCCATCTCTTCTTCACAGTTATCACTACAGTCTTCAAAACGGCTCAGAAAGGGCTTTGAGGGCGTTCTTCCAGTAAAGTTATTTCCACAGAAGTTGTCACCTGAGCACGGCGCTTTAACCTTTCGTGGTGCTCTTTCCAGACATAAATACTTATCCTTTAAACTATCTTCATATAACTGCTGCCCACTGTCATTCTCATAATTATTTGTCAACTCCATTAATCTGCAAGTGCAGGCCGGGGAACCAGTGGTGTTACTATCACCAACACTTACTGGCTGCAAGCAGTCATCCAAAATGAAGCCCTTGTGTAAACTGCACAAAGCCTTTGATATATTCCTTTCACTAGCACAATGAAAGTGAAAAAAGGCCACTTTATCAGTATCATTGCTGTCACCCTTATTTACTGCTGTCTGGCTTCTCAACGAAGGTCCATTCATTTTCAACTGAATTTCAGCTAGCATGGCTCTTTCCAGTGAAACAGGAATTCCAGTTTCCAGGCATGCCTCTCTGCCTGCTAAAGGATCACAAGATTTATACATCTGGCTGCACGGGATACTGCTTTTGTATTTTTTCTGTACAATGTTACAGTTAATGTTAAGAAATTCCACTGAATCAGGGATGGAACTGTTCCTCTCCCAGAAGTTTTCATTACTATTGTCATTAGTCAGTTGTTCTTTTGCCAGAGAGAATATTTTGGGCACTGAGCCCTGAAGATTTTCTTCTTCAAGTCTGTGTAAGTATGAGAGAGCATGTGTGGTTTTCCTTCCCGGACTGGCAGTAGGTCTTTTTATAACACTGGTGTCCAAAGCATTTTCAGTATTTCTATCTCCAGCTGACTGAGCAGGTATCACTTTACCCTGTACCACAGAGACGAGAACAGACGCTGTCATCTCCTCAGAGGTCATCTCGACACAGTCTTTAGCTGCTGGATGTGTGCTGGGGATGGGGCGGCAGGGCATCATCTGTCAATCCTCACACCATTATTTCAGTGTAGTAAAAGATTCAGTGCTAAATAATCAGGGAACACATGGTAAAATATACATTCACTACTTGTTCTTTTTGAACCGTGTTTTAAAACAAAGTAATTTTTTTGACTGTTGGGCAACTAGGCTTTCCCAGCCTTGGATTATTAGCATGAAATACAATAAGTAGCTGGTTTAAAAGTGTTTGTAACATAGCCACTTGTCTTGTCTCTTCCCACAATTAAATCCTCTATCTTATGTAGCACACGCACACTGTTGCCACGGGCTGCAGAAGATGATCAAACACATAATCTACATCAAAGTTGCATCTCCCCACAGGGCATCCAGAAAGTTGGTTTTCTGTAAAGAAAAGAAAAAATATATATATTGAACAGAATCCATGCCACAAAATCACTACCAAAACTACAACAGAAATAATTTTTTTTTTAATGTAAAGAGAAGGAACACAAAACAACAGACATTAATTAATTACACTGAGACCTATAGAATTCAAAAATACACATTTAAATCTGTCTTCAAGTCTCACTTTACCATTTGAGGAAATCACAGCCATGTTTCACATATTTAAATAGCTGTCTTCACTAAGGAAAGCTACATGACTGTAGAAAACTAATTTTACTGAAGCTGTAACGCTGAAATTGAACATAGAAGATATATACAGAGAGAAAAAAAGGAATCGTATTTTCTGTAATTTTTCTGACTCATAGCCAAGATAAGTTAAAACATTTTGAACAACAAAATAATTTTAAACCCTACACTGCCTTTTAAAACTAATTATTTTCCCGTTCAGAACTGAATGCTATCACAACTACAATTGTTTTGGTATTACGTGGTTTTTGTTTTCATTAAACTTCATGTTGTTACTGTGTAAGCATGAAGAAAACACAGTATTTTTGCCAGAAGTTTACAATTGAAGAAGCATGAAGGCAGAGTAGGGTAAAAGACTGAAATATTATCAATAATCTTTTCGACCCCTTTACTTATATGCCTTAAGCTAAAATGTTAATCTGTTCTTCAACGTTGCCATTAATTCATGGCTTCTTTCTCGCAAAATGCGTGGTAGACATAAATTTTGGAATCAGAAAATAAGACGTTACAAATAGTTCAACAAAGGAAATAGAAGAATAAAAGAGACAGACCCAGATAAATCATGATGAATTAAACAAATATACGCTTATATTTCAATTTATCATACATAGTGTTTAAAAACATTAAATATTATTAAAAAGGGGGAAAATGCAGAAAGTTATATTAAGGCCTAAGTTTACTAGAACAGTCTAAATTCAACAGAAACAAGGAAAAAATTATGACTTCGGAACTTCAGTAGCAAAGTGTATCACAAAGCTGAGGCAAACACTGGCTAGGTACAACAACTAGAGATTACTGATCAATCAAATGTTGACCCAAGCACTATTAACACAGGCAGAAGACACAACCTTCTTCAATTCAGCGCCTGCAGCTTAGCTAAGCGTAATAATTAAATCACCTGTAGATGATAACAACTAGGAATGATGGGGGGGGATAAAATCAGGAAAGCTTAATAATGAAAGTAATTTGAAATGTAAAATCTATTTCAATATTTTTCTCAACTAACTATGATTAATAATTTTATTTTAAATCATTTTAGAGTATTGGCTTTAATTTTTATTGATTACTAATCTTCACCCAAAAGCAGTCTGGCACAAGGTAAAACACACTCTTTAGTTAATAGGATATTTGATATGATATTTTCTCACACAATGAAATGCAGAAGTGTAACTAAATGTATCGTTTCCTCTGCAGCCTCATCAAGAAGGAAAAACAAATTTAAGAAACGTTACATTTCACTACAAATCCATGGCTTAAAAGCTTGCTAGCCAGTGACCAGCATTCTTTCTTCAGACAGTAACCACAGTAAATGCACAAAAAACAAAACTGCAATTTAATATTTTAATCAAGATTCCAATTTTATTTGTTTAACAACAGAAGAGAGATCAGGGAGGGTCGCAGAGGAAAGTGACAGAAACAGAACAAAGAGCCACAAGTTTTACATTCTCCAGGCATCACAAAATGCATGTACATGCCAGAGCAGCCAGAGGAGAGGAAGATGGGAAACTCAGATTCTGCACAAGGGAGAGATTTAGCATCAGAAAGCAAAACAAAAGCTACAGTTCATAGAAAAGTTGTGTAGAAGGAGACAGAAGTAATTGGATAGAGTGGTAGGGACAGGACTTAAACTGGGGTCATGTTGCCAACACAGTTCACAGACCACCCTGTAAAACACTGCAACACCACAACTGTAGAGGAGCTACCATGAGAAACCAACACCCAATCAATTCTGTAAGTCTACATTCTGTGACAGTCCCTATATTATTAAATTGTACCCTGAAATTCATGTTAGGTTGCTTTCTTCTATCTGAACTATTTCACTTAAAAAAAAATAAATAAACAACAAACCAACCAAACAAACAAAAAACCCCAACCAAAACCAACACACTTAAGCACACACACACAAAGGAGGAAAGTACCTGAGCATGCATCTTATTCTACCATTTCCTATCTCTCTTCTCTGTCCTCCTTCCTCTTCAAATCCCCAGGTAACAGCTTACTTAAATTTTTGCCCCTATACACTTGAAAATTGCAAGCAATCCATCTAGAAATGTTCCCATCTTATTTCTTCTGGCAACCATTCTGTGCATTCAAGTCCAAATCTACACATGATGATGCTGATCAAAGGAGAAAAATCCAGGAGAAGCTAGAAGGAGAAGGAACAGTTTTTTCTTGTTCTCTGACTCTTAAGTTTCTTTGTTGCTACATTAACCTTGTAAAAGGTATAAAGCACATACATGTGTTAGTAATAGTCTTCAGTACTGATTTTTGCAGGATTTCTCTCATCTATCAAAACATCTCAGTCTACTGATTCATCTTTCCTGTTGCATCAGAAAAATTCCAGTCAATCCAATGAAAATGCAAGCCACCAAAATATATTCATAAATGTACTCCCTGTAATATTGCTAAGCCAGGAATAAAAATTAATGGAATGGATTGTCACTGCAAAGAACATACTGCTTATTACACTGGTCGCCAAATGAAATTCTTTCAAAACAACATAACTCCACAAGGCAAAAAAGACAACACCATTATGCAACTTCAACATCACACAATGAATTTGAGACCACAAAACCAACCATGCACATTAACTTAAATTTTTTTATATCATTCTTTATGGAAAAACTTAACAAAAAAAAAAGTAACACTGATTTGCCTCTGGAAACAGAAAGCTGCTAAAATCAGAGGTCCATTTATATCTGAGACTCTTCCCACAAAGCTCATTCCAAGGCCAGTACTGCTCTTCCCGAGTCGTCCTCCTTTCAGCATTGTTCTCCCACCTCTCACGCCAAAGTGTCTCCACACGTCTCCTCCCCAAGCTGCTGCTCCCAGATCTTTTTCTTTTCTCTAGAAACTTTATCGCCAATCTTCCCCAACAGTGGTTTTGTTGCCCACCTCTCTCCTCAACTCCAGAGGCTACATGCCTGCCCATTTCTCTCCACCAGCATCACTCTATCTATCCGTGCCTATGTTTGAAATCCATCTCATCAAGAATAACTTCTGCTCAAGAAGCTCCTTGTCTCTGCCCAGCTGTTCCCATCCTCTCATGACCTCTGCAACATGATAGGGAACCGATCCATCTCAAGAATTTTTTTGCTCAAGTTACTTCACAACTAGATCATTTTCCCAATCCTGTTCATATATGGTTGTACTAACATGTACTATAACAGCACAAGGGAGAAAATTAGCAGCATGGGGAAGGAAGGAAAATGCTGCTTAAGTTGGTTTACACATTTCTGCAATCTGCAAATGTGATTTGATGTTTCAGCTATGTCAATCTAGCAGCTAGCTGCCACCAAAGCTGGCAGATTTGCTCTTCCCCTCACTCTTGCCCTTTGGTCCCCATTTCCCCCATCTCATGCATCTAGAGATCATCAGTCCACAGAGTTAAGTTGATTCAGCTGGCTGATTTGTCAGGAAACTATTCTTTTCATCCAAATGCATTGACTCACCTTGTGGCCACATGATCACTATATTCCAAAAGGAAATATTAGTAATGCCTGGTAGGCACCACATGTCTCAGTAACAGCTTCAGTTTAGATCATGTTTGCTATGCCTAAATGCACCCTGCATGTATCAGACTACAAGAAAAGCTATCTAGTGTATGAGTATGCTAAAATCTCACGAAATAGCAAGTAAAAACCATGATGGCAGAGCCTCTGATCTATGGACAACTGCAAAAATATCTGAAGATGCAGCTCTGCTGAACAGACGACTAGGGTTTCATGTGTCCCCCGTTACACTCTTCTCAGTCTCTGCTTTCCACTCCAATCAACAGAATTGAATTCACTGTGCCCAGCAAATTCCTTAAACTGCTGGAATTCATTAGACATGTTATGAAGTGTGTTAACAGAATGTACAAATGCTATCAAGTGTAAAACTCATAAGCTCAACCAATAAAAAAGTATTTTGTAACTTACTGTAAAATTGCAGAATTATCACTCCCTGTGGCTTCCCTCACTTGCTTACCTGCATATGGGCGGCCAAAGCCTAGATCCTCATATTAAATCTTCAAACAAACATAAATATGCATTTGCATATAAAAACAATGCTGAAATTATTCAGAATCATATTCTTCCTTCCACATTCAACTCAAAACACACTGAATCACAGTTAAATCTGAATATAAAAGCACATGAAGTAGACAGCTAAGCCTGCATTGTGTTCAACACATGCTGACATTTTCTAAAGCCACTAGCTTAGCTGATGAAATCCATTAATAACTACACTGGTTCATTTTACAAGGCTTAAGTTATGTCAGAAATGTGATGTGCTCCTTCTATCAGTAAAGGAAAGTAAAAATATAAGAAACTAGATCCAGAGTTAGTGAATCATCCTGGATGCAGAGACCAGCCAACAAAGACAAACGAATAATGAAAGTAAACAATCTCGCAACTTTTCAGCACACACATTCACAAAATGTATTAAGTCTGAAAACATGTGACACAAAACTAATTTGTCTACTTTTTTTTTTTTTTTTACACTGCTGCATAGACTTTAAGACTTAAAGTGCAAGCTGGTTCTAGTTAGCATTAATAATAATTAAAAATAATATTTAATTTCTTATTTCCCAGCCATCTAGAATTAAATCTACAACAGTTGACGTAAAACATCCAATATAGTCAAAGAATATAAGACTGTATTAATTTACTATCAGTTTAACATATAATTCTTTACGCTAATTTCCTGTCGAAGTCAGTAGGAATTCTGCTTCAGAGAAAAAAAAACAGAGCATGTTAAGACACTATTATTTAGTCTAAGGAAAGGCATATGAAGGATCAGAACCATCACACGATGCGCTAAGTTAGAAAGCCTTTCAACTCTATGTTGTCAAGGAGAAGATGATTAGATAAATATTTGCGGATGCTGGATGGACCGTGAGAATAAGCAGCAACTGTGTGAAGGGCAAGTAGGGGATGGGTCTCATGGTAAAGATGGCAATTGTTTAGAGAAGTTGTGTGCTGCCAGAGATGCCAAATGCAATCCGGTATGTGGGATGCTGTGGGAGCTTCACAGGGAACTTGCTGAATGCCTGGTAGGAGCCAAGTTTATGGGTGCAGAGAATGAGGGGGACTGACAAACAGATTATGTGACATTTCAAAACACATACTGGTGATTTCCATGGGCAAACTGCTATTGGACTGGGACAAAAGGTAATTCAAGACAGCTAAAGGGCAAACGGAGGCAGCCTGACAATCCTTCCTTCTTTCCTGGCTACGCTGGGACAGCTATAGCTATTTCTCCAACTTTCATCCTACATGCTATATATACAGGGTGACTATCTACCCTAAACAAAAGATGTTTCAACACACACAAAAAAACCCCAACAACCAAATAATTATATTAATTAAAATTAATAAATATTTACACAGCATCTAAGGCATAAGCAATCAATGAGTAAGATTCTTGGGAAACAGTAAACTACAGAAATAATTTGGCACAGTAAGTGGATACAAAACTATTGAACATCTCACGTCACCCCAACAACTGTGTTTAAACAATATAATCCCAGTTCAAGCTCTTGAGGAAACAACTGATTCACAAGGAAAGTTGTTTGTACACTATAACTATCCATTTATAATTAAAAAAAAATTTAATTAGCATTTTTTTCAGCAAGTAAGCTACAGTTTGTTCCAGACCAACTCCTTGAAGGGAATAAGAAACCCACATTTATTAACTCCTCTTTAATTTATCCTGTATCATAGAAGTTATTCGTTTTTCATTACAGTGCCTTATCTCAGCAGCAAGCAGAAGATACCAGGACAAGAACAGGGCACCAATATATCGTCATCAGTCTTCTAAACCTTTCTTCTGCCCAGGGAACCACAGGGAAACAGTGAGGAGGAAATAGTCAGATTCTTAAGAATCACTCAAGATGTGCACAAACCCTATTTGAACAGTTGGAAGCAAGTTATAACAACATTTTATTTGGCACAGAGCATCATGCGGAACCTCAGATTTACCACCAGTGTCTGTGTTTCAACAACATAAAAATCTCGAAGAACTACAGTATTTATATACTCTGTCAAGTTAGAGTCTTTTTTCTAATTTCTAGAATACTTATCAAAACACTATCAAGTATCGTATGTCTCATACTATGCAAATGGCTGCCAGATGGTGAACACTCTCAATTGCCTCATCATTCATCACTGCATCAGGTAGAATCCGAAGGTACTGCCAGATAGCATTTCCACTCTTCATTTCTTTAGAGAAATTCCTTTTCTGTACGAGGAGATGCGCTGAGAGAGCCCAAGACTGAATTTATATCACTGTCAGGGTCAGTTCTTTATTTCTTTCTAGATCTGATCTGCAATAAGCTGTTTAAATAAAACTTTCTGTTCAGTGGTTACTTGAATTTCATGTTAAGCAACCTTATCTGAAAGCTGTAATTTCATCACTGACACTCAGATGAATGAGTCCTATCTGAGATGCATGAAAACTCTAACCATTAAAGGTGGGATTATCCTTCTCCATCTCTGAACAAGTACTTCTGGAATAATTTCCTTAACTTTTTGAAGAACTGTGAAAACAGTCTCAAATGGGTGAAAAAGATTTTGGAGTACTGAGTCTCACATTCACAGGAAAAGGGAGTGCAGCAGAATTTAAAACAAAAATCTCTGAAGTGCAGAATTCAACAAACTTTACACTGGTAAGTAGAATCTCTTGGAAAGATTAGATAAACTATAAAGGAACACAAAATAACTGACAAATAATAAAAGATCTTATATAAAAGACAAGGACAATTAATGTTTATGCAGAAGAAAAATAGGAAATATAGTAAGAAATTAAAAAAAAAAGGCAGGTAAAAGACAAATGGACCAGTGCATCAGGACTTATTTTAAGAGCTGAGAATTCAAAAGGAATCATACAAACCATGTAAAAAAGGACACGATTAAAAATAAGGTTTGAGGTTTAAGCCAACCTACTGGCAGCCAGTAGCTGATCCTTCATTCCCTGTCACCTTCAGTGACATATTTTCACCGTCTCCCGAACAGGAACTCCTGCAGTGAGAGGAGTCAACTGATACAGGGGAAGACTAACCCAGGAAAAAGGAAAGACTAGTCTTCAGGCAGCATTATCTGATGTCACCCACAACATGATCACAAAAGTTGACATACACAGTGCAAGCACAAATCAGAGTGGAGAACAGAGGGAGAATCCGAGACCAGAGCGGAAATGTCACAGAATCACAGAATGTTTGGGGTTGGAAGGGACCTCTGTGGGTCATCTAGTCCAAGCCCCCCGCCAAAGCAGGGTCACCTACAGCAGGCTGCACAGGACCTTGTCCAGGCGGGTCTTGAGGGCAAGGGTTGCCCCTTGTCCTGTCGCTCGGCACCACTGAAAAGAGTCTGGCCCCATCCTCCTGACACCCACCCTTCAGATATTTATAGGCATTTATAAGGTCCCCTCTCAGCCTTCTTTTTTCCAGGCTGAACAAGCCCAGCTCCCTCAGCCTCTCCTCGTAGGAGCGATGCTCCAGTCCCCTCATCGTCCTCA
>Ga0065711_1027561_pt1 | contig 48106 bp, 20 predicted proteins | sample Hoacrofraction12_FD_59098 | JGI IMG/M metagenome (GOLD analysis project Ga0065711, IMG submission 59098) | Hoatzin crop microbial communities from Cojedes, Venezuela - Epithelial fraction 12 v2 (version 2) | ecosystem: Host-associated > Birds > Digestive system > Esophagus > Crop | place... | reverse complement strand
CTATCTCCTTGAAGAGCTGGAAGTTTGCCCTCCTAAAATTTAGGGTCCTGACTATGCTCTTCGTTATTCCCATTTCCCTCAGTAGCGTTAGTTCCACCAGCGCGTGGTCACTGCAGCCCAGGCTACCTCCAATCTTGACATCCCCAATGAGCTCACTCGCATTGATGACTACCAGGTCTAGTATCGCATCCCCTCAGGTAGGGGTGCTTATTACCTGGCTTAAGAAGTTGTCTTCAATGCATTCTAGGAACCTGCTGGATTGCCTACAGCTTGCCGTGTTGCTTTTCCAGTGGATGTCAGGGTGGTTGAAGTCCCCCAGTAGGACGAGAGCCTGCGAGCACGAAGCCTCCTGGAGTTGGAGGAAGAACGCTTCATTCACCTGACTTCAGACTGGTGTCTATTTTAGAAATGACTGATGGCTTAGATGTGCTAGGGGGAAAAATGGCATTCACATGCCAAATTAATAATCTGTGCCCTTATGCATATTCATAGCATCTTTTGCTGCCAGTGAACCTTGCATTAGTCCTATATAAAGGCTGTGCACAAATACACTTAACTCATGTTAGTTAAGATGTGGCAACTTGTTGCTTCTAAGCCATTAAGCACTGAATTACTATCAAGATTAGGTGACCCTAGTCAGTTTGGATACAGCAGTGACATCTGCTTGTATCACTTGACTCAGAAGGGCATGATGAGGGTGGAGGGAAGGAAGGACAAGAGAACGCTCCTCTGTGAATGATTTCTAGCTGGCATAGACTGGAACCATAGTTGTGGATCCAACTCTTAAACATCAGACAAGAAGAAGCACTAAGAAGCTCCTGGATCGAGAGGGATCTGAATCCTTGAAAGTCCTAGATGGTCTGATGAGTCAGTTGTCAACAATGTCAGGTGACAAGTTCAGTGACATATTCACTGAAATGTCATTGTTACTAAGGCTTAAACTGTAATTCTGTTGAAGAGAGATCAAGGCTTTAAGAGAAGTTTACTGTGAAAGCTAATGGTTAAATAAGGCTGCAGATTGACTGACTGCTGGTGGCCATTTAGGAAAAATAGGAAAAGAGTGCATGGTCATACTCATACCTGCATTTGTCCCTCTCACAGGTCACATGCCATATTTTACTGGGAATATGAACAGAACAGAGAAATAAGTCACCAAAACAGATCTCTGAAGATGGCCATTTCTTTGTGGCCTTTGCCCCATTCACAAGGTCATAAAAAAAACCAAAGCCAAATATTCCAAATCTGACACTTTGTTCAATTTTTTCCAAACCACCAGAAAATGTGAAAAAAACTTCTGGATAAGGTAACCTGTTTTCACGCTGAAAGCTTGTTTCTGAATGCAAGTAGTGTATGAGTACCTTATAATAAATTTGACTATTTTGGGGAACTCTTTCATATGCTATGAATAAGAGACTTCAAAACTCTCCTTAGAGACTCCTCCTTCTGGAAGGCAGTGTACTTGTGGACACTACAACAAACCCATTCAAGAAGTGACATCCCAATGGCTAATGATGTAGACCCTCTGAAATTAGTAATATGAGAAACTATGGTAATTTTCCTGTTGAATGAAAACAGCAGCATAACCTTGAAGTAGTAAGCATTCTATTCATACCACAGTCAATTATCTTCGAGCTTTTGCCAGTGTGCTTTTCTTTGGGTAGGAGGTGCTACCCAAAATATGCCATTCTTGCATCCATATTGTACGGAATGTTGGGGTGCTGCAGCCTTCCCCCTTTAAGATGACAGTTATCTCAGTAAGAGCTTTGGGAAAAATATGCCGTCTAGGCATTCTTGCGTGGGTGAATAAACCTTCATGAAAATTGATGATGCTGAATGGGAAACTCCAGTTTTAAGAAATGCTTTCACCTCTACCAGAGATAAGTGTGCCAATGCAGTAGTACTCTATGGCAACACACTCTTCTTACCTAGACTCATAACATTTTGAAAATAAACATTTTTATGAAGGTCTGCTCCTTGTTTTATGACTGGGGAACTTCCTCTCTACTTCACATATGGAGAGCATTTCTTAAAATCAGTCTTCTTTTCCGTGCTGATTAAACTGAACAATGAACTCGTAATTAGGAAATTTTGAGAGTTCTGTTTTTGGTTTTAGCTTTGGAAGTTATTCACTACAGGCTGTGATAGGCTAGTGAGGGTGCTTCTGAGTCACCCCTAATGCCCAAGCTGCCATACAGGATTTAAAAGACATGTGCAGAAGAGAACTAGTCAGACTTGGAACCTACTTTTACATCACTGTTACCCCTGAGATGAACTCCATTAATTAAAAAAGTTATTTTTGAGGAAGTGTCTTAAAAGATTATTTGAACTTAAAGCTCTGGCTCTGTCGATATTCAGACCGTACCTATTCTCTTCATTATTTGGGGCCATGCTTTGAAGTTTTTTCTTTCCCCTGGGTATTCCAGCTAATATAGTTCACTGTGAAATGAGAGCACAGAAAAATACAATATCATCGTATTACTAGTCTCAGGTTTCAAATGCTACAAGAAACTTAAAAAGAAAATTTCTCTTGTTAGAAATGAATACACAACTGTAAATAAAATCTTGAAGACATGAATTTGACAATTGTTTTAACTAATTATTTTCTTTTGTCTTGTCATATGATATATGTATTACAGATCATATTCATGAAAAAATTGTCTTCTGTTTTTTCACTATGTGCCCGCTATTCAATAGCAGTAGAATTTGCTACTGGAATAAGCCAAGAGTATGTAATCAGATTCACCTTTTCTCTTTTTCATATCTATTCTCTGAAGATTCACTCATGTGCCCATACTGAGTTACACATTTGCTGTATCACTCACTTTGCTGCAGGCAATGGCAGAAAATTCATTGCTGGGTGGCATAATATGCTAAGTCTGCAGAGCTACCAGCTATCATCATGACTCTGCCCTGACCAATCCCAACAAATTCAGAAGCATCTTTTGAATGATGTCTGGGACAAAACTCAGCTCCTTCCATCAGACTGTCCTGAGTTCTTTACTTTTAATTCTCTTGACTTTTTCATCTTCTAGCTGATCCTTATCACATGTCATAATTTGACACGACCCACGAAATTCATTGGAGGCTGTTAGTCAAAATTTACCAACATATCTGTTTTTCTGAGAAATATTTACAAGTGAGAAATATTACCTATGTCAAAGCATCTCAATCAAGTCACTGCTCATCAGCCATGTTTTTTTTTTAAAGGATATCATAATACTATTTTGAAACACATTGAGACTTCTTGAATTTGCTGCTAAGCAGAACTATATGGAATGAATCTGTTTTGTTAAAGTTTCTAGTTTTGAAATATTTTTATAGAGCTCAGTTGTATTTCCAGGTTCAGAAAAAAGTGAGTGGGGGTCCTAAACATCTGTTAAAATCGCCATGTCTCATCTTCTAGTGCATGCAGTGTGTTTTGAGGGGATTATTTTTATTACCTCTGAAATATTTGTTGTTACTTTCTTAAGGCAATTTATATTTTATTTTAATGTGCCTTAAAGACATCTGTTGCAGCAGAGTGAGACAAGATCAGAGAGAAATCGTTAATATTTCCTGGTCTGAGTGCTTCTGTCTTACAAATTTTAGCAACTTCATACTAAAAAAATCTGTATGTGCAGGAGTCTATAACGAAAATTTGAAACTAAACTAAAGTCTTTGTATATGTGTGTGTATGTGTAAAACACTGCTTAGTAAAACCAGAATTAGAGAAAATAGAATAATATTTTGTGTAATGACTGCAATTAATAGCATGTACGTGAGGAAAAGATGTGAAGAAAAACTGAATGTGTGGGTGTTTCTGTGTGTACAAAAGAGGAATGGAGATTACAAACTGCATTAAAAAAAATCCACTCCCATCAGTACTGAGGAGAACTGCCAAAGATGCCACCTTCATCATTTACTGCAGCTGTGCACCTGCAAATGCCACCTGGATTGTCTGTCACTGCAGCAGTTTCAGAAAGTTCTCAATATTCAGCCAGTGAGTAGTTTCATGTTTTATCTACTAAACATTCTAATTACTTTTGCTGCTAATAAATGGCAGAGGAAAAAAATGCCTCCAGGATTTGGCTCTGTGAGCAATAGGGGTTGCAGTGGTGAAGAGTAACTTAATCTATTGTGCCAACAGATGCATCAATAGACTGCATCAAGCAATCAGATAAGGATTAAAGAAAAAGTCACATTGGCTTTAATTTTCTTAGTTTGACTGCTTGGCATACATTGCAGAAAACAATTAATTGAGGCTGTTTATAACAAAGAATAACCTCAGAAACTTTAGCATTTATGAGTACTTCAACTGAAATTCAGCCTCCTTAAAGTTTCTTTAAATTTCTTATCTTCAGAAAGGGATACAATAATACATCACTATTTTTCTCAGGGAATAGCTGTTATTATGTATTAATACCATTAGCATTCAAAAGAAAAATGAGCAGCTGAAGCGCCACTGATGTAGACTTAGTTTTATTTTAAAGTAAGGCACAATACTGAAGGCTGCTGAACAGTCAAAAAGATTTGGAGAAAGTAGGGGTTGATTATCTAATCACACATATTGTGGCAGCCAGGCGCTGGCTTGGTGATTCCAGACTATCTGGATTTAAAATAAACCAAGGAAAATTCAAAAGGGAAGACCTGAAAAGTCACAAGACTATGCCTACATTAATAGAGTCGATTTTCCCGTTACTTTGAGACCTTGCTCTGTAAATCTCCATAGTTCAATCCGTTTGCCATGCATTCTGAAAGCTCTGCTAGATTTCTGAGCATGAGGTGAGCACTGCTTCTTTTTTCCACTGCTTCTGTCCACTGGAGTCTTTTTTTATCCTCTGTGGTCATTCTTTTTTGCAAGTAATCAGAGACTTGGAAGCAGAAATAAACAATCTACTACCTGTTTCCTAAGACAGCCACAGAAATGAACCTAAGACTCCACCTGTGCTTAAGTAATTAGATTTATACTCTAAGAATGTAGAGAGATGGTTATCATGACAACAGCAAAAAGTGTAGGAAGATGCACTGTTACAAAGGACCTTGAAGACATCATGAAGAAGACTGTGCAGTACAGAGGGAAATGCAGAACAGAATGGACGAACTCAGTGGAGAATACAATATGGTAACATCATCCTAGCAATTATATTTTTTGTGATCTCCAGTCTTTCACTGAGGATTTTAGGGAAACCACAGCATATGCAGTACCAGTAACCACGATGAAAGGCGATTAGGGCACAGATAAAGGTTTGATCTGTGTTGACAGAACACAAAACCGGTTTTGCGTGTAAATAACTGGATAATAGCCAAGCACCCAGACAACAGGGAGATTATGGAAAGGAATCTGGTTTGTAAAAAAAAGTATAAATACTTAGGTCATTCCTTAGGTTATGTTTCAGGCGTGTTGAAGTCTGTTACAAAGAAATGAATTTTAAAATGTTATGGAAGAAGAAGTGGCAGGATTTATAGACTAAACAGACTTACTGAGCAAGAAAAGAAAAGAGGCACATGTCCTCAATGTTAAGTGGCCCAGAAAACAATTAAATTTATATTGTTAAGCATATCAGGGAATCTATACAGAGGCTTATGAACTCCGTTTTTCACCCAAATTGAACAGGAGGTTCCAGCAAGATAGAACAAGGACTCTCTTCTGTGTGAATCTTTCCGTAGAGCTGTTTGTCATAGAGAGTGGGTCATACTTATGCAGTCCTTGTGGTAGACACTAAACTTCATGCACAAATATTACTAAGCAACCAAAATAATTTCACATATTTGAATGCTTGTTTTTATTGAATAAGGAATGTAGGAACGTTATTACTTCACATGGAAGCCTCTGCAGAATTTAAAATAAACCTTTACAAGAGTATTCTGCTTTGTGTGTGCCTTGATAGCTTCTACATATTGTCACACAGAGCCATTTGTACAACTAGATGATTTCTTTCTGGTTTGTCATATATAAAAACAAATTGCACTTTAAGTTATTTCTTGTAATTTTGGTTTCCAATGTGCTTAGCAGAAGACAATAAAACAGGAGAAACCCAATAAGAACACTGTTAATGTGTGTCTTTGAGGACATAGGGTGCCCATTGCATAGTCAGAAGGGGCAGCATAAAGTGATATTTCCTTCAGGATTACCTATGTCATGAAGAAATTCCTTTTAGAAGTTACAACATCTCTCCCCATAGGTACTTATCCTCCTTTGTTTTTGACAAGAAGTATCTCCACAAAAGCCTTTGTGTTCCTCCAAGAATACAAACTGCTGTTGGTGAAGCTGGTATGGGGTGAAAGACAGATTTTTCTTTATTCCTTGCTGACATAAAGAGATACAACCCAAACTAGCAAACAAAATTAATGGAGAACTGGTTGGAAATTCACCATGAGAAACCTTTTTCAGGTAAAAGCCATGTCCTTACCAAAATCTGAATGTTCTTTTCCCAGTTTATTGATTTTTAAAGAAAAAAGTATTCATTGTCCATTTTTTGTTGCTTTGAAGAAATAGTGCTGAGATGCTTTGAACTGAAATATTTCTCAGATGCACTCAGTTCAAAATAAGAGAATGCTGAAAGATTTGCCATTTACATAATCTGAGATTTTCTGACATCCATATACAGAAAAGACCATAAAGAACATGTTCCATCTTAGCTATGTGTAGGTAATACATCCTTGACAGGTTGCACACATTTCTTGCCTTAAAAAATTAGTACCAGAAAAGTGTTCAATATAATTTTGGTTTCCTTTAGTATTGTTTTGCAGCTTAATAAGAGCTGGAAATCCATTGCCAAATAAGTACTATTTGTTCCACAGAGTACACGTGGGGAACCCCTGAATTATTTCAATACTCTGTAGCTAATACTTGCTAGATATGACTCTGAATACATTACAGCTTTTTTATAGCGTGACAACTGTATCAGGAATCTACTCAAATCTGCTAAACCTGGTCAACCGATATAATGATCGTATGAACGAACAACTAAGGTTGAAGGACTCCTGCCACAAATCCACGACAGCAAGAATGAGCAAGATATAAGTTGAGCAAATTGTGTACCTTTTATTTGTACTTGTTAAAGAAGTAAAGAAGACGACTGGATGTGGACAGTTTGACTACTTAAAATGCAAGGTATTAAAAAATATAATAGTTTAATCTGTGTGTCCTTCTTGCTAAAATATCAAAATTCATGAATTATTCTGCATAAATTCCTGAAATTTATTACAGTATGAAAAAATACAAAAAATGTGATTTTTTTTCTTAAACAAAGAACCTGCAAATGGAAGAAAACAAAGTCTGAAAAAGAAAGCATGAAAGGCATTTATTTTTATTCTACCCATACTCCTTTCAAACTCTGAATGTATAGGAAAATATTAAATTCATTTTCATAGTGGTTTTCTGTTTTTCGCCAAATTCGAAGTAAAAAAATTAGTTTAGGGTAATAATCCTTCAACTTCTGACAATTTTTAGGCCTTGTACCGTAGTACACTCAAACTCTGGTTATGGGTAAATAGAAAACCCAATTTATGTATAAAGCAAATAATTATTAATTGACATCATTGAAACCTCAGCAGTCCAAACAAAGAATTACCATTAGTAATTATTTATTAATACTACCTATATAAAAAATCATTACTGTCATCTACAAAGATAAGCAAAAATAAACAACTTAGTCATAGCCACCCGCTCATTAGAAAAATTGCTGTTGAAGCTAAACCAAGTGAAAACAACAGCAGCAGGCAGGTTAAGTTCAGACAGAGCCAGCCTGACCATCCTCAGTCTGTAGGCCTTGCAAGCTCAGTACAAATCCTGTGTCCTGTGACTACCAATGACCATATTGTGTCCCTGGGCTCCAATGTTACCTCTCTGACTGACACAAATGAGATGTCATTCTCCCTTGTAAACACATCTTTATTAAGTGGCATTGAAGCACAAGCAGCCACAGTTTTTTGTTTATTTTCTTTATAATCTTAAACTGACCCACAGATTTCTACTCATGAATCCCTCTTTAATTCAGTCCCTAATGTTCAATGTGAAACATTAAGGGCTGGAATATCATAGCATAAATGCTTGCTTCAGTAATATCATGGTGACATCTTGTGCTCTTGATCTATAAAATGAAGTTTAATGGCACTTCTTCTCAGGCAAAATTTAATAATTAGTTTGCTTCCTTGTTTGGTCTCTAATTTAAATTATAATTTCCTTACCTAAGAAAAGTGCAGGTAGATTAAATCTGTGTGATTGGTAATGTGTGCAATGGAGACTTAAAGGTAAATAAAAGAATAGCTCTGCCCTGTCCATTCTTACATACACATGAACATAGAGAACCCTTTTCCTCCTCCACTCCATGCATGTAGCAATGACAGCAAACATTTTTCTGTGGCTTGAAATCCATTCCTATGAGTTGCGAAACATATTAATTCACTTTTTTTCTATTAAACACAAGAGCTGCTCCCCTTCATGCTTTCTGCTATCCCCAGGCAAAGCCAAGAAGTGATGAGGCAGATTAGTCTGAGGGCGAGTATTAGAGAAATAAAGTTTTCTACATATAGTGTTTAAAGAATGCAAGTGTTGCAATTACCTCCTTATAAAACACTATAAACTTAGAACTGCCACTGTTAAATGTCATATAACCCAAAACGTGTCAACATATGGAAACATTTTTGTTATAATTTGTTATAATATATTATTATTACCATTATTAAGGCAAATCATTCTTTAAAATGACATAAAATGACAATACAGTTAAAGAGGTTGTTTGCTTGTTTTTAAGCTCAGTGAAGATTAAAGTAAAATTTTAAATCATGCTTATTACTCCTTTTTCAAGTGTTTCCCTTACCTGCTTTGCCAAGGGGTAGAATTCAGAGAAGAAATAGAAATGTATTGTTAAGAGAAATAATACTGTACAGAGTGACTCAGACTACTGGCAAGACCTCACAGAGAAGTGTCAGTCTCTTAAAATGGTTTCTGAAGTTCAGTGCTTACCACTCACATGTAGCTACCAAAAAGGTTGAAGAGTGTGTAAAATGTATGAGCTCTAACAGGTGCACCAGCACCTGTATGCAGAAGTAATCACTCATTTTTAAACCTCTCTGCCAGTTACCTATTTACACTTCTGTCTGTACTTCTTATGATAAAATGTAGATGTCTTTCTAGTTCTGGTCAGAAAATGTTGACCTTTGGTAAATGTTCATCTTTTTGAATAGTTATTCAAATGAAATGTCTGAAGTTGTTGCTGCTTTTCTACCATGAAAATATGGGAGTAAGATAGTTTCCAAATCCAGGTGACACAATTTCTATTTGTCAAACACACCCTGAAGTTCTGAGCGTGTGCATCAGTCACAGCTATAGTGCAAATGGGTGGGTCTGACTGATCGTGACTGAGTAAAGTGCCAGCATAACTGAGTAAGATTGAAGATGACTACACCAATATGCTTGAACTGACATTGGTATTAATGAACAAGACAGCACATATCTTGACATGAGTAAGTGGTCATAGCCTGAGAGTGTGGAAGTGAGTTTTAGCTCACACGACTTGGTATATCTCTGCATGGGTGTACGTGTGACATGTGAATGATTACTGGAAGTCAGTATTGGTGGGTGGGAGTAGCAGAGTGTCACTTTATATAAATGAGTATCCCTGACAAGGGGCAATTTAGCTTCTGCCTAAAGATTTCCTGTTCGAGAATAACCTGCCCTCTACCAGTGACAGAATATCCACTCCCTTCACGCAGTTACCCACTACTTTCCATTAGGTTGTGGTATTTCTCAGCATTTCTGAAACCACAGATACATATCACTCTGATTAAGGTTATGTCAGAGGATTTTGTTGGAAAGAGATATTGTATTTAATCTTGGATGGAATCCAAGCCTTCATTATTGTATAATTTGCTCAGTTTTTCTAATAGGCGATATCTGTTTCCTGATTGATGGGATATTATTTCTCATGTTCCCTATCAAAAGACACTTCTAAAATTATTGCAGCATACACCTACTTATGTGTATGGGTGTGTATTTATTCATGTATGTCTGTGTGTTTATAGGCCTTAAAAAGAAGTAATGAATGTGACTTTAGAAGAATTAAAATGTATCTATGATGCCAATTTGATTTCAGGGTATTAGAGACCACTTCACCCAATACTAAGCTTAGAACTGGGAACCTGAATATGTGTAAGTACGCAAGCCCTTTCGAAACTGCACTGGAAGTAGGTCCATTGCAATGCAGAGCTCCCAGCTTGTGCCGAGGCAATCCCTGACTCACTGCCAAGCTGGCTGCAGCAGAAGGTCAGAGTTGAAGCTGCAAGGGTTCAGCCATAAGGTTTGCCCAGCTGTGCTTAGGGGTGAGCTGGGCAGCAGCTGCTAGTGATAAGCAGCAGGTAATCTCAAATACTTCTGATCCAAAATGCCTGGTATGGACATGGCATGGGTTTGTATGGTCCTGTGATTCTCCTTCCAGGTGTGATAATGCAGTCTCCTCCTGTGGACAACTCCCAGTACCTAGAAAGAACTAGGAAGAGCTGCTAGCTCCTGATGATCCTGCTCAGGGCTTGACTCTCTAGAACCTCCTTGTTTTGTCCAGGAGAAGAATGCATCTAGCACTGCCCTGACTCTGCCCAGGTTTGACAGCAATCTGTTAATTCTGTTAATCTGTTAATTAATAATGTTAATTCTGTGCTGGCACTGCCCCAAGCAGAGCAGTTAAGAGCCCCTTTTTGGTTAACAAATACAAATATAAAAAGACTTCATAATACTGAATGCAAGGTTTTTAATAAATATGGGTTCTGCACTTAGCAAAAGGTTGAGAGAGAAAGAAGCAGAAGAAAAGAAGAAGAAAAGCAAGCAGGTCCAAGCCTGACACCTAAGACCCCAAATCCACTCACCACAAAATGTAAGGACAGGTATAATTGTTCTCAATTTACTCATATGAGAAAGCAAAGTGCTCTCACACACACTCTTGCACTCCTTCTTTCTTTTCCTAATGCTCTCAGAAACTTCTCTCTTTAGTCAACCATCCTTGCAGTGAGTTTGTTCAAATTAAAATCTTCAAAATTCTGGGGGATTCCTCTCTCAGAGGACTACTCAGGGATATAGCCCCTATTTGATGAAAATGAGAACTGCTAAATTAACAAAGACTGACTGAAGATATGACTCTTTTTTTTGTAATAGAAATCCTGCTCTACCAAAAAGTACTTTTAAGGAATCCTATAACAACCTATATATGCTTGAACATTCGTATTCCTGTATTTTCTTTTTCTGCCAAATAATTCTAAATTCATTAATATTGTGGTCCCTGTGTGTTTGTCATTGGGAATTTGTACCTTTGCCTGTATGCTTGCCATCCTCAACCTTAGAGATCGCAAATTTTTAGGCACCATTTATATCTATTTTCCCAAATCTGTTTCGTTATTACTGGCTCCTCTTATGTTGCTTTCTACAAAGGCTGTAAATCTGTATCATGAAGAGGCATCTGCAGACTACCAACAATAAGAGACTTTGCAACATCCTTTATCTTGCTGGTGTTCACCTTGAGATACTCAACAGAAGGAAAGTAATGGACTTTTTTTTTAACTCCTGGCAGGTAAAAAAATCGGAATTGGCATAATACTGAAAACACAATTTTTGAAAAAGCATTCTTTTTACGAAAGAGGAAGAGTTATAAATTATGCTTGTGTGACCTTTCACTTACAGGATATACCCACTTACTTAAGGTAGTTTTCATGAGCTATTTATATAAGCAACCTTATAAGTAAGACCCCGTGTAAATCATGAACACCATTATGCAGCAAGATGACAGATTTTATGGATTGGTCACAGCAAAAATGGCAGATTTCACAGTTTGTCATGCATTATTGGATATAGTTACAAAAACATAATTTATAGTGATAAAAATTATTCTGAAATTATTCAATTTCTCTTTTTAACAAATATAAATCATAAAGATATGTGACAGAGTGTCAATGGAAATTGGAAAAATTATTTTAAACTGGGGAAAGACACAAAAAACAAAGCAGCAAATAGTGATTTTGAGGGGGTTCTGACAGAAAGATAACCAACAATAACATGTTAGGATGGCACCACTTCAAATTAAATTTAATATGCTCGGAGTAGACAGTTAAATTTGCACAGAGGTATTCAGCATGTTCATTGTTATGAGCTCTGATGCGTAATGTAAACACAGAGGAACTGTGCAAAGACCTTTGTTTAACCCAGTAAAAATCACAGAATCACAGAATGGCAGGAGTTAGAATGGTACGTAACAAAAACTATACTTTTGGGAACAAAGTCAATCTGGAATTAAAGCAGCCTTTCAAAGTGCTAAGTCTGGTCCATCCACCTGTAACTATGTCACTTCAGTCTAAGATATTTGCCACGGAGATGGTCTGGGCCTGGAGCATTTGTCCTGGGAGGAGCGGCTGAGGGAGTTGGGCCTGGGGGGACCTAAAAGCACCCTGTCAGAGTCTGTGGGGAGGTTATCGACAAAGTGGAGTCAGCCTCTTTACAGTAGTACATTTGAGAGGAAAACAGGCAGTGGAATTTGACTGAAACAAAGAGGGTTCAGACTGGATATAAGTAAAAAAGCATTTCCACTCTGAGGATAGGCCAGTAGTGGAGCAGGTTGTCCAGAGAGTTCATGCACTCTGCATCCCTGAATGTTTTCAAGGTCTGACTGGATAAAGCTCTGAGTAACCTCGTCTGATCTTAAGGCTGACTCTGTTTGGAGCAGATGGCCAGACTAGAGACCTTCGGAAGTCTGTTCCAACCTGAGCTGTTCTGTGATTCTCCCTGAAACATGGCTGGAACTCTACCTATCAGTGCTGAGCTGAAGTATCTCTGAACTGAGCAGCCACCTGGTATGCTGAAATTATAGAGTCCACTGCTGATTTGTGATCTTTCAGCGGAATTTACCTAATTACAGGAGATTCAGAACTGCAGCGTATCTGAAGTAAAAAGCAGTCTCATCTCAGCCAGCAGTGGGACTGCAAGGAAATACGTAATTTCAGCAGCAGCTGAACAGCTGGTCATGGAGAAAAATGAGGCCAGAATGAATGGACATCCTCCAAATGGATCCAAAGATGGATTTGAGAAGTATTTTTTGGAAGTGCACTACGTTGACATGAGAAAAAAGTGTAGAGAAAGATTGCCTTTTTGTAATTCTCTTTCCAAAATATTAGACATCTTTTGAAGTCTATAAATCTGCAGCTTGTAAATCCTGTGTCTGTAACCATTCCCAGAAAGACTTTATCTTAGCTAACAAACTCAAAGATGGCTGCAAAACAAGACTAATGTAGTACCTCCTGCAGCAAACTTTTTCAGTGGGGACATAATGGCATATAGTTAGAGAGCTTTTTCAAGAGGCAGTCAGAATAATCTGAGAATGCAGTAGGCAATCCACTATAACACACTTGCAGGAATATGTTTAATACAATGAACAGTATGTCTGTAACTAAAAATATAATATTTATTAGCTTTACGTGCTTCATAAACATGATAAAATGCTTCTGCTAATGCTTTCAGGCTATAATATAGGACCTACACACAGTGTTCTCTAGTAAACTGGATTATTTTTTATAGCAAAGTCCCTTAATTCAGTGGTAGTACCATGTAGCAGCTTGAAAATCATGCTGCAATTTCATCTGAAGTAGAAAACAAGCCAAGTAATCAGAAATATGCACTTTGTTTTTACAATACTGATTTCTATACCTTTTCAGAATTGCCACATTGAAAATGTCCAGATTGAAGCTGCCATTTTTGACACGGGTTTGGTAGATTGTTAAACTTTTTCTTACAAGGGCATCTGAACAATCAGAGACATGAAGATCTGCCTGCAAAGTTCTCTTTGCAGGAATCTAGGTAAGCACATGAGGTTCATATTTTACTAAATTGGTCAGCATTAGCATAGCTGCACTGAAATGCAAATTCTCATCATTAAGCTTCATAGATAGTCTCACCGACATCAGTACCAGTATGTCACATGACTGCAAGCAATTAAGTCGATACATTTTAATGAGCTACCACTTCTCTGAGCCATGGTAATGGAATTAGTTCTCCTAGCTTGTTGTAAGTACAATAAAAAATTTAATTGTTTGAAATGTGGCAGCATATGCTAATGCATGTTATTTATTGACTCTGTTAACTCTACTTGTGCTGTAAAGGGAGGACAAACTCAAAGAGTAAGAACCTAGAAGCAACAAACCTCGGCAAAGTGAAGAAGACAGAATTGTATGTACGATCAGTTAAAATGGCTCAACTAGCCAGCAATATCTTGTTACACTGCAGTAACACAGCTACTTGTCTTCGTACAAAAATAGACATCTGGTTTACATTTTGTAGAACTGTGATCTGTACACAGATTCAGGAAGACATTATTTCATCAGTTTATCTTCAAATTTTGCTTGGTATATTTTCATAATACTTGTAAGAGCTGTGTGTGGATGTGTATACATACATACGTAACACACACATGTAAACATATAAAAAAGATGTGAGCTTAGATTTAGCCTCTTACTCCCACAGCAAGTAATAGATTCCACATTATTTCCCTGAGTGTCAGTGTGGTATAGATATAGCATTTACATTGACTTGTGAGGAAAAGGAAGAATAGGTCCCAGACCCAAGGTAGCTTTCAAGAGTGAAATCATAATAGTAATGAACCTAGTTCTAGTGAAGAACACAGACTGTTATCTCTCATTCAAAAGGAAATTACTGTCACCAAGATCTATCCATTGTGCCATTTTCAGTTCTTATTATGATTAGTCTCAGTAGAGTTATATACTAAAATTCAAATTCTTCATATGCTTTATAAGTCATAGTAGTAGACTTGAGTATTTTGACCTTTTTAAGATTCTTTGGTTTGATTGGCTGAGTTGCCTGTCTGTCCCATGCATCCTATTATTTTACTCCCTCTCTAACCTATGGGGAAGTAGATGAAGTGGTAGCCAACGAATATGTAGGATATTGTAAAGGTCAAAGTACTAACATTATTGCTAAATATTTCACAGCATACTTTAAGTATTAAAGCTCTGACCGCAGTTCCTTATTACTAATGCTGAGAAAAGGGCAGAAAATAGTATGAATTTCATTCAGTATCTTAAGTTGGCAAAAATCAAAGTAATTACAAAGGGAAATTGTAACACACTTATTACAAATATATTACTTAGCACTAGCCCACATTATCTCAGAATTATGCATTTTAGTCAATACATTGAGTAGGATAAGAGTGTTATCCCTATGCCTTAGATCCCTTTCCCTGAGCATAGGCATTTCATGACTTTGTGTTCATAGTTCAAATTTTCTGCAGATGTGTAGGAATACTGAGGAATTACTAATCATTCAGGAGCTCAGTCAACTAATTGCGTTGCATCTGGCTGGAGTGATGCCCAATGGGCAGTCTTTAAAAGTAATGTGTAAACATAAAGTGTGAATGGCCTGCTTACCTCTCTGTTTCTGGGACAAGTCAGAAAAAAAGTTGAGTGCTTATTTCCATGATGATTCCACTTATACTGAAAGCAATGAGTACCACTGCTTCTATATTGATTCTGCTTCTACAAATTATTCAGTCCTGTTTCATGGAATTTACTCAGATCATTTAAACAGAGCATCTGAAACTTCTGGATGTTGATTTGTAAGGATCTAGAATTCAGAGCTTTCAAAGATCAGTCAGGTGAACTGCTAACAGCTCATGGTTTGCCTTGAAAATACCAAGTAGGCTCCAGGGTATACAAAAATCTATTAGTAAAAGAAAAACACTATAAGGAGTACTTTCAACATTATGTCAAAGATATTTCCTTCCCAATATGGGTGGAGTCCCTCCAGAAAGAATATTGGTACTGTGGATATGCACTGTGCCCTAATAGCTATTTTTACAACATTGACCTTTGATACCATAAGATTGATTAAAATCTACATGCACACATATCTTCTTAATTACGAAGGATTTTTTCTGTGAATGTAGTATACAGGATGATATGCATCTAAAGACAGATTACCGCACATCTTATTACACACAGTGTAACATCTGTCTATGAAAGAGATGCAAGTTATTCCAAATGGTTCATCTAAAATGCCTTGCTATGGTTTTCTACATTTTCAGTAAGGAGTACTTGTAAAATTAGAGATTACATTGTCACAATTTTGAATTTCAAATGTCCAAAAAATATTTGTAACATGAGTCCTATAATTAGGTCTGTTGATCTGTATTTGAAGTATGTAGGACAATTTACATGTTACCAAAACCACAACTTTGGCTACGCTACATTTCCATTGAAGTTTATCATTCCCATTGATGAGCCAAAATTTTTATTTTTCACTGGAGATACTGTAAAATCTCAGTGCTCTAGACTGATTTTTCATCCCCCAGTACAATCTTGCTAACTTCAGGCTGAATTGTAGTACATGTATTTAAGTGCATTACAATGTATGTGTCCATGTAGGTGCAAAAACATAAATTTTTTTGTCAGTCTGGACAACACTTCTCAGAATACAACAATTTGGCTGTTTCACTTTCATACTTTTATTAGGTGCTATATGTAAGCATAACTTTATAATTAAGTAAATTATGATAACAGACCTCAGTTTCCAGGTTGTAGTGCCCTCTTAATTCCCTGCATGATGTTCCAGCCTAAAAGACATTAATAGAGATGTTCCAATGTTGAAAAGAAAAGTAAGGGAAATCAGCATCTAAAACTTAGTAAAGTCCTAGGTAGTAAAAGGCCTTTGTTCTGAAGATTGTTCTCCCACAGAGTAACTGAATTTTCTTTTAGCCTTTACAGTCCATTCTCATGCTGTTGAAATATCATAATCAAAGCTCTTTGCCACCTTGTGTTGGATCTGCTGTACCTGAAATCTTTTTATTTAGTGAGAAACAGTGTTTCTACCCTAAATAATATGATGAAAGCATTCAAAATGTCAAATGAACATTCACCAGTTAAAAATATCTTTACTTTCTACTGTTACAATGGTAGAGGGAACTGTCTGTAGGTGACTGGAATGATTAAAAAGGAATGGAGGCTATACACTCATTGCTCCAAAGGGACTGTGAGAGTTCATCACACTATCAGATGTCACTGTTACTTTTATCCCCAGTTTCCTAACCAGGATGGTGCAATACCATCAGGAAAGCTACAGTTTTGTTCAGATTCCTTTGTCGGTCGCTTTTAGCTTCCACTTGTCATGCTCTCCATTCTTTCCTATGTGAAGTTAGTATTAGCTTACAAATGGGTGTTCCCCAAACCAAATGATCTATTACCTTACCCGTCTGTGCACGTCAGTCCATGGTTCAAACAGAAATTTTAGGAAAGTGATACATTTGAAAATTAATTATCTGGAAGTTAAATGAATAATTTTGTGCATATCTCCAGTTTTCCCGGCATCACGGAGAACTGGTTGCTGGAACTATCTAAAGAAAAATAATAAGTGAATATTTTTATAGTGACTACCACTATAAATAGGTAGGTTTCTGAAACAAGATCTTTTTAAAGTCTGACATGTTTCCCTTCAGTAGGACAGAACACTATATTAGTATTTAATGCTTTTCCTAACCTTACCGAATCATTAAGAACACAGTGTTTCATAATGTCTCATCAATACACCTCTCTCTTGACATAAGCAGGCTTACTAAGATGAGAGAGGTATCTGGTCAGAATAGCTGTCAAGAAGAATTTTGTAGTACTGTCTGTTTTCCAGTTGAAATGCCACTGGTTTCTAAGTAATTCTAACTCAACTCTTAGAGCTGAAATCAACAAGCCTTGCAGAAAAATGCATACTGGTTGGTGGCCTAGATCAGTTGGTACATATGTCCATGATCCATGAAATGGGCTTGGAATATACCAAGCATGCAAGAGAGAGTCAATACCAATAAGAAGATAAAGGACGGTCTAGTTCCTCCCATTCAAAGCACTTTTTTCTCTCCATATTCTTTTTGTGTTCTCCACTGAGACGTAAGTGAATACAGGCCTGAAACAGATATAATTTGGTGCATGAGTGAGAAGGGAGTCCAGAAACGGGAAAGAAAGCACAGAAAGGAAAAGATTTGGGGAAGATCTGTCCTATGGGTTTTTAAGCCATTCTTTGGCACTTAGTTGTCTTGCTTACAGAAAAAAGTTCAAGAGAACCTTATCTAGGTAGAAACAGCTATGCCAAGTCACTGATGAACTGTGACTTCGCATAACTAGCTGGATACACCACCATCCAGGTACACGCTTCCTGCTAGAGACTACTGATGGTGGCGTGGCACCAGATTCTATTTGTGAGGCTACATGAGGGGCTATTGCTCTCACAGGTCTTCACGCTCCCAGGAGATTTTGGAAGTAGTGTCAGACTCGTCTGTCACTGCTTTTGGAAACCCCTCTGATTAGGGAAAGAAGGAGCTGAATCTTGATGGCTAGGCAGATCCCAACCAACCTAGTTTGCCTCAAAAGATGCAGCACAAGTGTACTGGATTTGCATGGCAAGATTTTGGGAGCAGGGGTGAGTACAGTGGTGGCTTCTGTGAGTAGATGCCAGTTCTGCATATGTCCAAGAAAGCCAGTTCCTGCCAGCTCCAAGACAGACCTGCTGCTGGCCAAAACTGAGCCCATCAGCAATGGTGGTAACCTCTCTGTGATAACATATTTAAGAATGGGGAAAAAACTGCTGCGCAACAGCAGCTGGGAGAGAGGAGTGAGAATATGTGAGAGAATGAACTCCACAGGGACGCAGCTCAGTGAAGAAGGAGGGGGAGGAGGTGCGCCAGGTGCAGGAGCAGAGATTTCACTGCAGCCGGTGGTGAAGACCATGATTCAGGCTATCCCTCTGCAGTCCATAGAGGTCCACAGTGGAGCAGAGATTCACCTGCAGCCCGTGGAGGGCCCCACACCAAGAGCAGGTGCAGGTGCCCAAGGTAGGCTGTTGACCTCATGGAGAGCCCACATTGGAGCTGGCTCCTGGCAGAACTTGTAGATATTGTGGAGAGAGAAGCCCATGCTGGAGCAAGACTTTGGCAGGACCTGTGGCCCCGCAAGAGATCCATACAAGAGCAGTCCATTCCTGAAGGACTGGACCCTGTGGAAGGCACCCATGTTGGAGCAGTTCATGAGGAACTATGTCCCGTGGATGGGACCCCATGCTGGAGCAGGGAAAGAGCGTGAGGAAGAAGAAGCATCAGAGTCAACGCATAATGAACTGATCACAACCCCCATTCCTTGTCCCCCTGCACCACTGGCGGGGAAGAGGTAGAGAAGTCAGGAGTGAATTTGAGCCCAGGAATAAGGGAAGGGTGGGGGAAAGGTGTTTTAAGATTGTTCTTCTTTCTCATTATCTTTCTCTGATTTATCTTGGCAACAAATTAAATTAACTTCTCTGCATCAAGTCTGTTTTGCCCATGACGGTAATTGGTGAGTGATCTCTCCCTGTCCCTATCTTGACCCATGAGCCTTTCACCATATTTTCTCTTCCCTGTCCAGTTGAGAAGGCAGAATGATAGAGGGGCTTTGGTGGGCAACTGGCGGCTAGCCAAGATCAAATAACCACATCCAGTCACTCCTTTCCCGGTATAACAAGTGAAAGTTCTGTGGCAGATATCCTTCATGAACGCCATTGATGAGGTGCTGACATTCTTAGTAACACAGCCCACCTCAGAGGAGTCTTTCAGAAGACAGTCCTTTCTTAGTCGAGTGAGATACTTGTTTCGACTTGATGGTGGAAGATCCTGCACCTCCTAACCTCCAGGTTTGTTCTGCTCACTATGCTTTCTTAATGCTCATAGTGCCTTTTTTCAACCAAGCAAGATTTTATACATAAAGAATTGTTTGGTTACTAGTACTGGCAAAAGTTATAATGCTGCTCTTTTATGGAAAATAACCCCATGACGGGAAGAAAAATCCAACAAACTAAAACTCCTCAATGCCACACCGTACTGTCTGCAACGTTAGACTAACTACTTCACTGCCATTATTCTGAAAATGCTGAAACTAGTCATTGAACCAGCAAGTGAAATTTATATAGAAGTCAGGTCATTTGCAATAGTGCAAGGGATTCAACCTGAGACAATTAAAAGTAGAAGAAGATTGGTCTTTAAGAATGCAACATGAAAAGTTTACAAATTTCATTCTATGCCTAATACAGACTATTAAAAGGAAGATTCATGGTATAGAACACCAATCACTCACTTCAGCTGATGAATAATGATACAATTTATGAGTATGAAAATTCCCATGATAGCCACAAAGTGTACACTTAGTATGTGTTCTTTGATGAATAGTATTAAACCTCGTCAAAATAATGAGGATGGTGAACAGAAACTACTGAAAATGGTCACGATATTCTTAAACGTAGGGGGTCACAGTATTAAGTGATGCCAGTTTCTCTAAGTTGTCATTGTCCTGAAATTTCAGGGATGAAGTGTGACTGTTTTAGGCATGTTCTTTAATGTTGCAAAAAGAAGTGAAACACATCAAAGAGGACTAGATTTGAAGTACAAGCAGCATTTTCTTAACTGTAGCATGTAATTACCAGACAGCTTAAAGCCCCCATAGCTATTGGATATTGAAGCACAAAGCAAATAGAATTTCCCCTGAATAAATGCAATTATATAATTATATTTGATATGCAATAAAACCTTTTAAAAACATTTTACATTATGTCTTTTGGAGTGTTTACATTTGAAAAACTTACAAGGATTATGTTTATCTGTGCGTGGACCATAACTACAAATTTAACAGAAAGTTGCTCAACGTGAAGGGACAGAATTCAGGCTTGGAAGCAATTTTTTAGCTAACTATTAATATTTGCTAATAGTTTCATTCTTATGATCTTTATCTGAAGCTTTATCTGTACAAGGTGTCACTTTCAGTCATATATTTACTTTGATCAAGATTCTGTCAACTTCCATTTAGTAGTGTGTCATTTTAAGAACACTGCCTCCAAGGTATCTTATGGAAAGAGTGGTTCAGCAGAGGAAGATTGGCAAAATTTGGACATCTGTGTCACAGCATTGTTTCCTCCAGTAAAGCTGGATATGCCAGACTTCTCTTCTACTACTTCAGGATGATGAATGTATTATTAGGATTTTGTATGCAGCTTACCATAAATGGTATGTGTTTTGCCTTGTTTAGTTTTATCATAGCTATAACCTATGGTTATCCAGGTAGTAGTTAGTCCTGCAATTACTTTGGCCTTTTTATTACCTCAGAATTCACTAAGACTAAAAAGAAATCCCAGTCCAAAGCACAACAAACATGAGCAAGAACAACTATGATAATTCTTCCACAGTTGTGACAAGTACCAAACCAGGCTTGTTTGTTAATATAATTTAAATTATATAATAATGTAATTTAAATGAAGGCAAGTGTATTTCTTCTCAATTATCTTGAGATGAATCAGAACAAATGAGATGTAGAAGCTATAAGGAGCTGGCGTATAGTAAGCCTGAATACTCAAGTTATATGAATTTCTTGAAAACATCATGAAAGTACGTGCAAAGATTGTATGTGACTTGCCTGCTTCTTGATAAGGAGAAGTATTTACTAGAACCATTAAGCTGTCATGTCTGTAAGTCCTTAGCTGTTATACCCCAAAAATGATGTGGTTTCATTCCTGAGACTGATCCACAGGCAAAAGAATCCACCTTCATTGTTGTGCACAGTGTTTAAAATGATCAGTACAGCGTAATGATCTTGCTTACATTCTGCTTCATGTCAGTAACCTGTGTCCTTGCGTTGCATGTACCCACAATACTGAGACAATGATAGAAATCCCAGTTTAAGATCTTAATATCATACAGCATCTGCATTGCAACATTATCAAGGCTGATAAGCTTTTTAGAAATCTTTCAGGTCATTTAAATTATGGAAGAAGTTTCTACTCCTTATCCTTAAAAAAAAAATCAGTTCACTTATTATTAAGCGTAATTTGGTGTGTTTTCTACTTCATGGCTATTCTGTCTTAGCCAAAACTGGAAATATTTGTATTATGTCAGTGCTGTGATATTTCAGAACAGAGTAGCGTTAGCAGACAAAAGAAGTCTGGAAAGAAAGCAGGCTTTGGACTGTTTTCTACAGCAAAACATTCCAGCTATCTGAGAAGTCCATATCTGTGCTTCCTTTGGTGATCTGGTCATCACTTAGGAGACATACAATTTTTCCAGTGCAAAACAGACCAGCTTTGCATTTAATCTCTTAATCACTGTATTTTCATCTTAATGCAAGAACACTTTCCTAGCTATGCAGGCAGTTGCTGTGACTGATTAGCACAGCACTCCCCAAAATAGATTTAAGACCTATTATTGTTAGTGTTGTTGTTGTTGTTGTTGTTGTTGTTATTATTATTATTATTATTATTATTCCACTCTTATTATTCCATCGCCTCTGCATATATTTTGTGTCAACAAATGATCAGCGGCATGTATTGCCCATCTTGTTAAATCTGCTTGTCTCTCTGTTGCCTATGCCCTTTCACTTTCATCTCTTCTTGCTGCAGTGCAGAGCACTGAGTTTAAGGTGCCAGGTAGGATTAAAGGCATCCCAGGGAGAATTCGCCTTTGAAGTGGCAGAGAGTAAATGCTTCTTATCAGCTGTAAGTGCTCCCTGTGTCATTGGCTTTCATGGTTGTGGCATGTCATTTGTAAGGTTCTCTTATTTCTGTGTGCTGTAGTAGAAAGTAATGTCAGACTTTTAACAATGTAACAATGCACTGGCAGAGGCTGCTCTAGGTGGATGATGGTGCCTGATTAGTGGTAAATTAGTATTATATAAAACTCCTGTAACAGCAGAACACATACTTAAATAAGATCTTCAGATACATTATTCAGTTTTCTGGCTGATTATATTCTGTTGTTACAAATGTAGTGTCATGGCTGTGACTTTTTTCCCACCCTACGTGTTTCACCTGATTTAGGAAGGGCGAGTGGATTATTGAATAGCAAGTCCCAACTACTAACACTGTACTCTGATTCAGATCTTGGTCTCCTGGACATACTTGATGACAAACTTCATAAAATATATGATCGATAGATATTTGATGTGTAAAAATGTGAACTTATCACCCTTCTTTGAGAGGCTTATTTTGCTTATTTATATGTAGAGTACGAGGGAATTCTGAATAATGAAAACTTCAAATCTGAATTGCTTTGTTGGTTGCCCAAGTTTAACAATATATTATGTCCTTCATTACCATATGATAGAACGAAGAGTCTGTTGTTATACAGCACATATACCAGCAGATACCAAATTTTGTTACTGGTCTTTTACACATTTGACAATCTTGTTCAGGGACTACGTTCAAGCATTCCATATACAAACGTAATTTCCCAGGAGGATTTCTGACAAGAAACTCAAACACTTGAATGTTTACAGTAGATGAAGGTTTGAAGTGAGGCTGAATCATGCTTAAGTTCAAAATCAAAATTTTCTTTTTTGAATTACAGGGAATAAACAGGACACTCCAAACACTTCTGTTTAATAAATAAACTATTTATCCTCAGATCACTTCAGAGCCGAGGGTCAATTACTAAGCTGATATTCCCCAGCACTACTCCTTTCTGAAAACAAAGATATTGCATACATACAAATAAATTTAGTTAGGTGACTTCCTGTGAATTTTAATGATTATTGTCCAAAAGACTGCTTCTGCTCTCACTTATAGTGGTGTAAAAGAGAAAAAAGTCCCTCTTTAAATTGAGAAAACATCTGAAATTTTCTTCAGTGATGAAAGATGAACTCCTTCAACTTTTGAACATCAAAGATGAAATGTATTAAAAAAATCTGAAGCATAGGAAGTGCTAAGTAAAAATCCTGTGAAAACCAGCTGCTGTTACACTGTGCTACAGAAGACAATCAAGGTTTTCTAAAAACTTGTACAATTGACTAGAATGACAGAATCAGGAACTTTTTGTGTGATTCAAGGTATTTTAGCTCTTCTGTTTTGCTTACAATTCTAAGAAGGTGTTCTGACTTACTGTTATATTTTAAATTATTCTTTTCTACGTACTTCAAGTAATATGCAAATATAATGCCTGTTCTTCCTACCTTTTAGCCTCATCCGTCTAAAACTCCAGCCTTCATATAACTTTGAATTTCTCTGATATATCTCTCTATTTTTTTCCATTAGTGGCAGTTCTGGATGACTTAAGTTTTACAGGCGCTTAACTTTTCTAACTTGGCTGACGTAGCTTCTCAACAGTGACAAACTTGCTGTGCATCAGAAGATATATATATGTTTGGAAAATTTAGTACCAGCATACCAATAAAGCCTCTCCAGAGAAAGGCTTGCTGAACATCACACGGGAGAAACACATCAATCACTTTCTTAATGTAGTCACTTTACTGCTTCCTTCTTTCTCATCCTTTTATTTCTTTATTTAAGGAATCAGGCCAGAGGAGGTAATTATTTCTCTAAAGACTCAACTTTACATCACTCCTTTGCATTAATCTCTGTATATTTTATATGTATTTTAATTTTCAAAATAGAGTGGTTTTTCTCTGTAGGAACGGAGAGGTCATACTGAATTTTCAAGAAGGTGTTTTTTCAGAAAAAAACATCTATTTTTTTGTAAAAAGTATAGGAGCTAAAAATATTAATTTTTGTTTTTTTAAAAATATAATTAATAGCAACTACGTAACTTGCAACCATATTTTATGCCTGTGCATATTAAAGATATGCCTCAGCTCTAAGGTAAGTAGAGATGAGATTTAGAAGAATAAAGCTCTCAGTGTATATTTAAGGAAAGTTTTTACCAGAGCTCATCAAATGAGATCAGGACCTCAAGCATACAGTTTTGGTACTCCATTTTTTTTCAGTCAGCTTTAAAACCTGACCATATTAATGTACATGTTTAGTTTTAAATATATGACACATTCTTGTAAAAAGAGTGACATGACTTTAAAATCATATACTTAATGTTAGAGAAAAAGTGCTTGCAGATTCAGACTATTCTCATCTGTACAGAACAGGACAGAACATAAGTCAGTGCTTGCTGGTAGCTGGAAATGGAAGACACCGGTAGTGAAAGAATTGTGTGTATGTGGCCATTGATATAAACATATCTCTTGCTCTGGACAGTCCAGGAAAATGCTGCTTCCTAGCTGTCACACAGAACTGTGAAAATATCCCTACCCGTTCTGGCAGCAATGGGTCAGAGAAATATATGCATTCCAGAACAAATTAGACAGGACTCATCAGGACTGCATCTGTGTATTAGCTATATTAGTACAAAATTATAGCAGCTTGAAAGCCCTGGGGTTTTTTTCCTTTCATTCTTCCACAAAGTGTTCTTCATGCCCTTTATATTCCTGATTTCGTCTGATCTTAGATGCCACTGGTAAACTAAGGACTTGCTGGACAAATAAAGCTATATCTGAAAGAAAGCACTTGACAGAGTGGGGTGGACTTCCAGAGCCTTCAAAATGACAGGATTTACACTCAGATCGCGAACACTGAAAGATGCCAGTACTCCACAGCAATTGCTATGTGGGTCCATAGATGTTTGTCTTATTAGCACCTATGAAAAATGAAGAAGACAGAGAGGTTAGGCAATATAACATCTGGAATGTTTCAAAATTTTTATCAATGTCACTACTATTGTAGGGATATTGTTTCAAATTTTTGTGGACATATTAGGTACTAGAAGTGTTGATTACTAAATAGGCAAGTAACAAACAATAGCAAATTGCTTACAAGAGCTCGGGCAAAATAGTGATGGTATGTTCAAACTGGTTCATGATGCAGATAAACAAATTCTGAAAAAGCTGCATTGTATAGAATGGAAAAAATAAAATTCAAACTCTAATGGAATATTGTCAAAGACATTGATATTGTCCATTCTCTATTTCTGCCTTGTTTTAAATGTGGGCCTTTCTCTATTTTTGTTTCATCAAACACAATTTGAGAGCCTACATAATACCTGATAGATTTGTTTCAACTTCTTCTCATTTCCTTGCTTTACAAAATACATTTGCTAGGCCTTATGTATGAATTTGTCATGTTTTTACATCCACTCTGTATGAACACAAAATTGAAAGGGAAATTTTAGTTCCAAATTTCTCTGTTTTAGAAACAAATGTGCTCCTTTAATGACTAAATTCCTTGATTAACCACATGAACTGAGATTTATTATGTTTAATTTTTTGAATACTACTGTCCTATGCACTGTTATGAATAGAACCTGAGTCTCTACTATACATTTAATTACATACACAAATTGTGTTAGATCCTCAGCTGAAGTCAATTTGGCACTTCAAATATGTGTGTGTATATCTATCTCTCGCTATATCACGTGAAGGTCTGATCCACTTAGTGCAGACTGGGTATATAGCGGTATTGTGTACATCTGGGAACACAGGTACAAATGACAACTTCTTCCAGGATATGAGCCAATAGATTACTGGCTCTGCAAGTCCTGAATTGCAAGTAGCATCCTGCTAGGTAATCCATCCTGCTAAGTCCTTTGAAAAGAACAATATAAAAACAATACGAAAGGTCCAGAGGCATGAGGCAAAAAAAATAATAGCAGAAGGATAGAAGTCCTCATTTGGACTTGCAATTAGATTTTTGCTTTTTAAACAAACCTTTAAAATTAGAAACTGGATCTGCAATTAAAGGTTTGGACTTGTCTCTGCAGCCGATGTGGTTCTGAGGTTGCAAAACTGAAAAATTAATTCAAATAGTTCCTGTTATGTCACGGTTTCTCTACATGTTTGCCCTAGCTAGACATTATCCGAGCTGTGGACATGTCACCTAATGGCAACATGTAGTAAAACTACAATACAAATGAAATTTATATGTTCAGCTAATAAATAAATTCTGTAAAAATTATTATTCTTGCAAGATTTAAATGCAGTGGGCTGAGGACGAATGTGGTGAGAAAAAGGAGCATCAGACTCTAGTTAGGGCTAGAATTTCTGTTTAACACATATATTAACCCAAATAGGATAACAATACTTTTACCTACTTAGAGAAGTTATATTATGAATCTGTTACCTTGCAGATGTTGGAATAAATAGTGTTTTAACTATCTAGCCAAGTACTACTATTATCTAGCTTTTTCTTTTTACAATATAGCAAGATTTTCTCTGATTGACAGTTCATGAATCATGATGAATGTTAGGAAACCCCCTTGAAATATTAATTTATTTCAGGCTTATATAGATACCAGGAAAAAATCATTAGTAATAAGTTCTACTCTATCAGTAGAGTTTTATAGATGTGCTTATTTATATTTAAGTCTTCCTTTTGTGTTGACTGTGTTTACAAAACTGAATTCAACAAGAGCAAATAAACCTTTTTTTCTGAAAAAGGCAAAAAAACATTAACTGATTCCATAAGATTAAATTTATTTTCGTCATTTATTTTCAATACACCCTTGACAGCCATAAGGAATTATATGTGTACTGTTGTAGTGTTAATTAATGGTAAGAGCAGTCAAAGAAATGTTAAAGAGGCAAGGAAAATTGAAATCATTGTTAAAAGAATTTGGACGTGCTTTTAGCACTAACAAGATACATTATCACTTCACTCATCACTCACTCAGTACTGTTACCCACTGCCCTGCTATTGGCCATTTCCATATCAATAAGATCACTGCGAGTTTTTCAATTGATTATTGGTTTTTTTACCAATATAGACTATGATGGCTGGTGTCTTAGTGAAGTGTAGAGCTTACTAAGGTGTTTTCTCTTTCTCCTGTTCTTCCTCTCTCATCTACATGTATTTACACATATATAGCATGAAGTATTCATCATATAAACATAGAAGCAGTCCACAGAAAGAGATCAGAACACAGGTCTCCTCTGCAGGTGTCCTGCTTTATTGGGTGGGAAGGAATTATATTCTTCATTGCTCCCTTTGACTGGACTAAATGAAAATACTGAATCCTTTTTTTAAAATTTTCAAAGCTATAGCAGGAGAATGAAAATGTGTGACTGCTTAAAAAACTTCAGTGTGGTGCCTTGTGGGGCAGCGGTGTAGGCTTTCACGCTAAGGAGGACATTTTACACAGGTCTTCTAGCCTTTCTGGACTAACATAGGGAAAAGTTGGAAATTCAGTCATGTCTCTTATCTCACTGTGGTCTCAAATAAAATCATTTGTGCTCTCTAAGGTTTCTATAGAGGTTACTCCTAATGTGGGATTGGTCCTGTCAAGATCTGAGGATCCCAATGAGACATATCCATGACCTTGGTGCTGAATTGCTTAGATCTGTTAAGATGGCAGAAGTCCTTAGTATTTAAGAAAGTAAAGAAGATTTACAGGCAATTTAGGAAACTCTATAGATGAAAACTGAGATACATAAAGAATTTAGGCACCCATCTCCTAAGTAAGTAAGAAAATGTCTGAGCATGAGTTTCGGGGGATTACAGTTACAGTCCTTGTAAAACTAGCTTGCAATTCTTATATACATTATGTAAGCTAATTTTATGAAAAGTTTCCATTTTGTGCATAAGATTTGTTTGCTGCCCTGAATTACATGTTCTGTATTTATATAACACTTTCTTAGCTTACTGTTTTTTGAAAAACAATTGCCACTTCATCTCTTTTCAGGACAAATCTAACCTATAAATACTCAGGATAACCTGTTCGCCTTATTGCAGTCGACGGATAAATTTCTATCGGTTTAGTTTGCTTTCAACTTCTCTCATCAGCTAACACTCTAACTATATCACCTTACTGTCTATAACATGACAGTCTGATCTAGGGTTCACTGAAGTCAATAGGCATCTCTCAAGTGACTTAAATAGGGTATAGATAAAACTCTTTGAGCTTAGAGTTCATATGAAAAATGACATATAAAAAGTAAGTTTGTTCTTCCATTTTATAGAACAGGAGCTTCACATGTCTCAGAAGTCATTGCCATGATACGCAAGAAATTCTGAATGCAAAGGGGTTTTCTCCTTTGTACATAAAACTATAACACTCAACTGTTGGGAAATGGAAATTAACTTTTGAAAATGAGGTAACAAAATATGCTGCTCTTGCATAATTGTGATTCTCATCACTTTATACAAGCACAGGCAATATTTACCAACGTGATGCCGAAGGATGCAAATATTTGCTCCACAAACAATAGGTGGGCCTTTAAAGATACTAGTTGAAGCTATGGAAGTTAGCTGATTAGGACCTGTGTGCCCATAAAAGTGCAGAGATTAGAAAAAAGGCTTGCAAATGTATTCATAATGAGAAAGGGGGAAGGGGTTGTGTTTGGGACATGATTAGCTGGTAATCAGTAAAGAACAAACTGATTATTAGCAGTTCAATTCTTGTCAGTCTTGGGGGATTCCACTCAGTTGCCTAATTAAACTGAGCTTGAAGTCTTCACATCTCCATTCAGTGGCAATTTCATTATAATATTCAGTTCTTTCCATGAGCTTTGCCTTCCTTCTCTTTAATCATATGTTTTGCATTTGTGTAACACCTTCCTTGATTAGTTTCTCTGCAGGATTAGCTTCTGATAACTGCATGGCTTATGAAAGCAAATGTCACTTACAAGACAATCCAGATCTTAGAATTTATTATAAACACTGGAATTAAAAAAATCAACTAACCTAAACATTTTTAATTAACATTTTCATCAGATGAAAACCATTAGCTCTTAAAAAGCTAATCATCTCTAGATGACAAAGTTGTCTTTGCTGTGATTTTTTTTTTTAAATGGCTGGAGTAGCCCCTATCCACAAATACTAACATGTTTGGTTGACTCTAAGAAGACAGCAACAAAGCTGAACCAAGGATCTCATCACTACAGCTCAGCTGAAGGACCATGTGGTGCAGCAGACGAGCCTCAGTCTAGCTGGACTATCTCTTTTCCAGCAGAGGGCCTATGACGCACATATACAAAATACCTCACCAAGAAAAATGGATAAGCTAGTTTGAATTTGGACTATTCTGAATATTTCCCCATTGCTAGAACTTTAGTGATATTTAAAAAACAACTTGGATTTTTTTCCCCTCAATTATTTTATTTTTTTGGTTTCATCTGTGCTTTCTTTTTCTTGACGGAATCTGGAAATAAAATGGCAAACTGTGCTAAGAAATTAAGATCTGCAGATGTATATTTAATCATGCCAGATGTATGAAATATTGGAAACTTTAAGAGAAGACTTGTATGCTATTTCTTATTTGAATATTATGAACCCTTTTATGCAAACCGAACATATACTGGTGTATTTTAATTTGTGTCAGTACAGTTACTGCTGGTTCTCATTTTTTATGAAATAGGTAATGATTTAGAAACAAAAATGAAAAGAAATAAATCCTAGATCTTCCTTCCCATGGAGGCATAGGCAGGGATTTAGGGGTATATGCTAGGCTGAAAGGGTGGGGGTTTTCCAACCAAGATGATTGTTGCTGTTGATTTCAGTGGCTTTTGCTATGACAGAAGTTGGGATGAGGGCCATAAGCTGCCACAGAGCCACTGCTATATGTACTGGCTATAAAATACATATCCTAAGTTCCACATTTCTTTAGAGAAAATGAAGAGGGAGAATCTGAGAGAGATTATTGTGCGAGTGTTTGCTTATAAATACATATTACTGTGCTCCAGTAGAAACATGTATCAGTTAGTCTAAAAGAGTGCATTGTGGGGAGGTGAACATCACAGACATTGTTGTAAAGTGCCATCTCTGAGAACTGTGAAAACACACTGTAAAGACTTTCTCAGAATGATTTGTGGTTTTCTCTGTTTTTTTTGTTTTGTTTTGTTTGGGGTTTTTTTTGTCCTGTTTTGGCATATTTTTCTTCATTATCACTCCAAAATGTGTAATTCATTCACACCAGAGAATTTCTAATGAAGCTTTTAAAATGTGGTAACAGTTAATTAAATCTCAAAGCATGTCTATACTTAGCTGTTGTTGTTACCGTCATTGTTTTAGCAAGGAAATCAAGACATATGCTAAAGATTGAATAGTGGCAAAGCAGAGATAAAAAGCCAGGAGTCCTGCCTGCCTTGACCCCATTTCATCTACTCTTTTTCTGCTCCATGTGTGTTTTCTAGCAGAAAAATAACAAAGTTGGCTTCAGAAAAAGATGCACTGGAGAATTAAAGCATTTCATAAGGTTTGAAAGGAAACTCATATATGACAGCACCTATTTCCAAAGAAGAATGAAGGGACCATTTCCATTGATATGGTGGTGGTTCCTGCTGTTTCTTTCTGCTTTTATAGCAATAGCAATGATGTACACAAATAATGTGGACAACCGCCACCAATTCGACTGATACAAGGATTGCATTGTCAGTCCATGCTAGCAATACCAGAAACTGGTACAAGTTTAGCTGACATGGTGTTAGGGCAAGACTGAGGTTTATTTCAGTGTAAACAAGCTTCTTTTAAAATTTCTTACTCACCACATCCTGCATCTTTGGCAGAATGAATAGATTCTCTATATGGACATGCTGCAGATTTTCTCAGATTTATTACTTTCTCCAAGGTACTAGTTAAATTATTCACAATTTGAATTTTTGCCATGTCCTTTAAACACCACAGGTCTGGATGCTAAATACTTGGCTATTAAATTCTCTAATCTTTTATCTGTCATTAAAAACAGTCAAAAGCATCTTATAGAAATAAAATCTTACGCAGTTGTGTACACTGAAAATCTGCAGATCTTTTTGCACAGTACATCATTCCGTGGGTAAATTGATTGAATGTCATCTAGCTCAAAGAAATGTTGAAGTAGATCCTCAGCTGGTGTAAATCAGTATTGCTCTTGCCTTTCTTTTCTGCAGATTTAACTGGAAATAAGGATGATTTGGAATGTTAATATTGCTGCTTCTAGGAGGTTTATCGATTTGTCCTACTTCAGTCTTTTTAAAAAATAGGAAACAAAAACTATTTGTCAGTAGAAGAAGACAGTGAGAAGAGAAGACCCTCAGCCTTCATTTGAACTCTCAGCCTGGATAACTTTAGTTACTGGTCATGCACTGAAAAAAAAAAGCAGCTATTGGTCTTGTAAGAAGAGTAATATTCAATCATCACAAAGGCCCCTGTGAAACCATTTAAACAACTTTATTGATTTTTCCCTGGTTGACAGTGTTTAATTCAAATAACTCCCAAGGAGTACAAGCATCACTGCAGGCAAATTATCAAGTATTCTGGCCTCTGTCACTCTTTGATCACCACTGATACAATTGTGAGTGACAAAAATGAGCATTTCTGCCCCTCTAGTCTCCGTGTTGTCCTGTGTTAAGCTAACAAAGACAGTGCAAAGTGAAATCTGAAACTCTGACCTCAGCTTATGGTATTGAGAAGAAAATAAATGCCCCATGCACATACTTTCCTCACCAGTTGCTGCAAGGATGACAAATAATTTTTAAAGAGGCTGAGGCTGCCTTTATAAAATACATTCAGGAATTACCGACCAAGGCAATTCCTCATTAACATTTCGAAAGGACACATCTGTTCCCCTGTATATACACAAGCATTATTCAAAATAAGTACTGAGTAAGCAGTAGATCTGCTACAAAGAGTGTTAGTCTGCCTAGCAATTTATTGGAGCGAGTATAGCAAATAGAAAGTCCTGGGAATACACAAGGTTGCTCTATGCCTCTGTGGATATATTATGTATCTATTGTGTCAAGCTGATTGCAACTAGGGACTTTATTTTCCCCTTCATCCTGTAAAGATCAGTGCAGCGAGAATCTGTTTATTATTACAGAAAAATGTCCCAGGTATTTTCTTTCATCAGGCAGAAAGTGATGTTCTGTAGATACATCTTACATCCCTTAAAAGCCAAAAGTTTCTGTAGAGACAGATGACAGTGATAATTACATTGCCAGTCACCTGTACAAGAGTAGTTTGACTTACACAGATTCAAGGAGAGACTGGAGAAATGGAGGGAAGAGAATTACACTGGGGTTAATGAATACAAAGAAAGGCCATCTAGCTCAGAAAGTCCATGCACTGAAAAGAGTTGAGAGTATTAAAGGAGGCTCAGATATGGTTGTCTATTCTTCTGCTCATACAGAAGTATGAATTCTGGATGGACTGTGTGGACTGAGTTTCCTGAATCCCTTTTAGAGCAGTCTGAGAAACAACATTTACACTTTCAAGGTGTCTTTCCTTCATGTATAGTGCCCAATAGAATGATTTCATAACTTAAACAGTCAACTGATTACAATTCCACACTAATTTTTCAAATGCCTTTAAAACCAAAACCACCGTATAGCTATACATACATGCATATCTGAATAAGGAACATTTAAAAAGGAAGGAGAAAAAATTTACATTACAGTAGAAAATGGACTTGAAAGGAACATATTTGGTTGCCAAACATACCTTTGTAAAACGTCCCCAGCAGTACACTTAACACAAAATAGGAAATCTAAAGCGGAAAATCACAGAAACTTTTGAGCCTCAAATCTTGAAAAGATGAGGATGGATGAGGGAGGTGATGATTACGATAGCATAATGGTTGCTTATAAGAGCAAGGTGAACTTAATTTCTTCTTGTCTAAGAAAGGAAAAAAAAAAGTAGGTAATATGGTTTAAAGAGGGACTGCTGAAAGATTTAAAGTTATAAAAACTGCTTGTCAAACGGGAAAAAGGAAAAAATGGTAGCAACAGATTATAATCAGTTAGGATTCATAAAGTAAAAGGAATAAACAAATCAGCAAAAAGAGTAAATAAGCATCATGTCAGAAGGAACGAGAGAAGCATACACAAAGTACGATGAAGCTGAAGAAAACCAAACTTATTAAGACATTAGAGCAAGACAGATTTAACAGATATTTGAAAGTTGGTGAGAAGCTGAATTCCATTTCAAACTGTGTCTTCAGTAAAGGATTTTTTGGTGAAAATGTGTTTCAGCTCACGGTAAGTAACTAAGGCAACGTAAAATGTAGATATTGTTGAATAAAGTTTGAGGCAGTTGGAAAATATGAACACATATTAATGATGTTTATTTTGTGTGCATTCTGCATGTTCATCTGGCTTCAAAGACAGATAGCTTGGTAGTGCACTTTGCAATTCAATAGCTACTGTTATTGAAAACCCGTGGAAGGAAAATCATGGAGAATGGAACAAAAAGCAAAGTTAGACTACGCCAAAAATGGGAAAAAATTACTTTGGATTTATTTGTCATAACAAGCAAAATACTAGTAACAATTAGAAAAGTCCTCATCACATCTGTTGAAGACACTGGGGCTGCAAGCTAAGGCAGACAGTAAAAAACAAACCCTAAATGTGACAATGTGACAACAAGCCACTAGATTAAAGAAATTTTGAATTAAATGAAATCTGAATTTAGGTTTGAATGTGAGAGTCAACCAGACATAATTTACTTTACATTGAAAAAAAATGATACTCTAAACAAGCCAGAGTTCTGGGAAAAGGTCTTGTGAGGCAGTACATGTTGAAGTTACTTCCTGTCTCTAAGTTGTTACTCTAAGTTGTTAATTTCATTATTGTTTCCGCTCTGACATTTTTTATTCACAAAATTTACTGTGTAGTCTCATCAGTGTTTTGGGTTTTATTCTTTGGTACTTGTACATTTAAATAGCAAGATCATAGCACAATCTTGCTAATTCACACTGATAATGAGACCCACTGCTAATTAATGCATTTTTTGAATGAGCAAACATGTCAAGAGACACTATCAACTCCAAGAACTACTCCATTTATTGTAATTAGTTCTAATAATTTACAACGATTTTTCAAAATTTGCTAGTACATGTACTGTATCACTTGTATGAATGTAAAAATAATGACATCTATTGAGACTTCAATTTCTTTGATTTCATAGTGTATCTTCTGTGAATGATGGAAATGAACTGGTTTAAAAAATGTGACTTAAAATTTGAAAATCATCGAAATTCCACAATGTAACAAATGAAAAGCCTAAAATGCTTATAAGAAGCATATTGAACATACTTCAAAGAACTCAGAAACCTCAACTTTCACTTTCAGGTTCTCTTCAAGGCAGAGAAATGTAAAGGCTTTTTTTCTTAAAGTTATTTGAGCACTTCCATAGAAACAAGTGCAACAGGAAGCCTAGACTTAGCTTTCTGAACATATGTAGGTGAAGAATGGTAGCTAAGGTATGTTTTGTACTTCTTTTAAGCACAGTGTTAATTCTTAACCTCTATGAAATTCTCTATTTTTTCTGCAACTCCGTGTATAAACATTACAAAGATTTTAAATTTTTTCAGTGCATCTTACATAGCAACAGAAAGTTAACATAAAGATAACTAAAAAAGAAAGAGTAGGTCACAAAAAGATAAAGATAACAAACTCACCAACTTCTGAAAGATAAAAAGAAAATGAACACGCATAAGAAAAGTATTTGTTCTCAAAAGACGCTTTAGACATAAAATGTTAGTGATAACTTTGCATTGGAGGCTTTTAAGTGGGTTTATAAAAGAAAATAGTAGTTCACAGATCAGTATTCCACAGAATTAAGTATGCTTGAACTTCTTTTCCCATACAGGGACACTCCAAAGGCTATAGGCTGATAGACAGTTTTGCCTAAGCAAAAGGCAAATATGCTTCCTACATTAAGGACTTTTTCAGAAGAAATATGGAAGTTCAACACCAGAATCTGGAGAAGTCGAGCTCCAGATAAATAGTAGAAATAAGTTGAAAGTGTCTGTTCTGTTTTCTGCTGTTGTCACTGCTGCACTAATTTCTGTTATTTCATTATGGGAAGTATTTAGGCAGACAGCTCAAGAATCATCTGGTCACTTGCAAAGGAAGAGTATTTATATCTTCCCATCTCTCAGCTTTTATCTTTACCTCAAGGCTCTATTACTATAATGTGCTTTATTTGGAGTTACCCTTGAAAACAACTTACAGATTGCAACTCATGTTGAATTCAGCAGCATGACTGCTCAAGGACCTTTTTCGTGTAGGAATCATGCAAAATCAACTGTCTGCCTATTATTCAAGGTGTATGTTCAAGGTCTTGTTAGGAGTATTAGAGTCGTACATGATCACTTTCATTCTGACCTCAAGTTTAAAACAAGTGAGGGTTGGAATATTTAACTGCCCATCACAAGTATCTTTTCAGATAAACTCAACTTTCTTTTCAGTAGGAATAAGAAAACAAAAAGATTTAATTACCTCTAATATTCAGTGAACTGTAAAAAGCTTGACTGGTACTATGGCACACAAAAAGCCTTTGAAGGAGGTAAGAAAAGAATTTCTCCGTTCTAAGAAAGCCATGGGATTTTCTTAAAAAACCCTAAGCATATTTCTAGCATAACAGGGACAAAACAGTAAGAATTAGGAAAAATAGAGGGCTGTAGAGAGGCACAGATATAACTGTCATTACCTGCCATCTCAGAAAATGGGTTTGGCAGAGAAGAACACAGAAGTCACTGCAGATTGTTTGAGCCCATGTAGTATTCTAGCCATGCCCTCAATATTTAAGGAAGTAATCTGTCCTCTGTTCAGGTGTTGCTGTGCATCTTAGGCTTTCCAAGTCTATCTTCCTTGTTGGGGACTAAATTTTATTGTTGAATGGTCTTGATGATGTGGTCTTCTGGAAGTCTGCCTAACCTTAGGCTGCTCCTTCACCATATACCTAACGATATGTACCACCACCAGCCCACCACCACCCCCCAAAAAAAAAAATTTCCAAACAACCTGACAACTCACATATGTTTAATGTCATACACACATTGAATATTTTGGTCTGAAATAGCAGACCTATATGTCCTATGAGGAGCGGCTGAGGACTTTGGGCTCATCTAGACTGGAGAAAAAGAGCCTGGGGTTGACCTCATTGCTCTCCACAGCTTCCTGAGGAGGGGAAGTGGAGAGGGAGGTGCTGAGCTCTTCTCCCTGGTATCCAGTGATAGGATGTGCAGGAATGGTTCAAAGCTGCATCAAGAGGGGTTCAGACTGGACATTAGGAAGCATTTCTTTAGTGAGAGGGTGGTCAAATGCTCGACCGCACTTCTTAGGGAGGTGGTTGATGCCCCAAGCCCGTTAGTGTCTAAGAGGCATTCGGACAATGCTTTAACTTTTTATCAGCCCTGAAGTGGTCAGGTAGTTGAACTAGATTATTGCTGTAGGTCCCTTCCAACTGAACTATTCTATTCTATTCTATTCTATTCTATTCTATTCTATTCTATTCTATTCTATTCTATTCTATTCTATTTCATTCTATTCTATTCTGTTGTCTAGAATAAGCATAAGCAATATTTAGGAAGAATAGGAAGCAGTTGTGTTGGATTTGCACTTGTAAAAAATGGTGAAGGAAAAGATCTAAATTGAAGTTCTACTTAAGTCAGATTCAAACGTTATGATACCTCAGCAGAGACAGGGGCATTCCCTTAAACCGTCAGTTACATGAAAAATGGGATTGGCGTGGAACAAGGGACATTTTTTTAAGAAGTGTGTAGAACTGCTCAGTCCATTAGAAAAATGAAAGATTGTTTGAATTTCCCTTTTAAAAGTTAAGCATCCATGTCTCTGTAATGACAATGATGATGTGATGGCTAGTTAAGAAGCCTCTGCTTGTCAGTGTCCTCTCAATTTCTGTGTTCATATAGTGTCAGTCATTTCCAAAATTTCTTTTGGACGCTCATGAGCTGTGACAGAGTTGCTGAGCATGAGCAAGCGAGCTCTGTGAGAGATGCCCTGCCCTCAGCTTTTCAAGATGGTGATGGAGAGAGGATAAAAATGTATACTTATGGGCCTTTTATGTTGGCCAGTTTCTACTGTCAAACAGTATCAAAAACTCTAATCAAGTCTATGAAAAGGCATCCACATATGAACCCCCTGAGATAAATATACAGCCCTCTTTGAACATCACTGTGATGTCATTGTCATCACCACTGAGTCATCATCTGTTCACCACAGAAAGAGGATTAAGAAAAGTATGTTTGTATTTGCTGCTTGTATAGACTTGTGACAGTAGGGTACTGGGCATTACCGAGTCTTCTAGGAGTTATTGCAATGTTATATCATTGTCACCAGCTCAATGATTCTTCTTAAATGAGAATAACAAACATTTACTGTTCAAAAACAAAGATTCCTCACTGATCCCCAAAGCAAGTTAGATGAATAAATACGGAAATTTTGCCTTGTTTATTAAGTTGGTTTTTAATTCTGAAGTCTTTTTTTCTTCTCCTTTTTACCAGTGTGCCCATAGTCTATATATAAAGTACATACATTTGATTTTTTTAAGCAGAACTATGATTATGCAAATAAGAAAATAAATAACATCAAGCACACATTACAACATTGTTAGGCAAATTATAGTTTAGCAAAACACAAATAGCTCTCCTTTGAAAATCTAGGTGTTGTAACTCTCCTTTTTGTTTTGTTTTGGTCTCTTTCCTCCCCACAAAATTTGTGATGGACAGCTGGTGGTAATGGTTGTGTTGATTATAGGTGGGCATTGTATTAAGTTTAATGTTACTTGTTTTCATTAATATAACTCAAAGCTTGTTTTCCTAAACTAAAATATTATTGCTTAACATGAAAGTATCTCTGCAAAGTCTGATGATTTGGGCCCACAGCGAGGAACCTGGTATCCATCTGCCAAACTCAGTCTGAATCAAGTGGAAAAAGACAGGCAGCCTATTAAATACCTCATCTTCCTAGAAGGTGTTTTCCTTTGTATTACTCTTCCATAGTGAATTTAAGGTTGATGGTTGGACTTGATGATCTTAGAGGTCTTTTCCAACCTTAATGATTCTACGATTCTATGATTATTTTCCTTACTAAGACTGAAATCCTACTGCTGGTGCCAGGGCTCAGGTACTGGGGTAACTGCTCAGTCGCATCAGAGACTTTTTACAACCAAGCTGCGGCACTGTGCATGATACACATTCATTTTATAGCTCTTTGTTTTCATCAAGAGAAATACATACCGAGAAAGGATGAAACTCCAGAAAGCTGGATATGATATGTCATTGAAGCAATGACTTGGTGTGCATATTTGAAAGTTACGGCTTTATCTCACCTGCTTGCTCTGCCTTTTTAACTTTATAAAGCTGTTTGTGCATGTGTCCTCCTCCCAGTGAGGACCAGGAGATCAGTTGTCTTGGTTAGCTATTGGCATGCTGTTAGTGAAACAAAAGTGCATCTGAACAGAACATCTGCACTGCAATATTTGCAGTTCATTCTGAGATTCTCCAAGTTAGTGGTGAGCAAACTCTAGATGACATAGTGCATCTCTGCCAACATCCCATACACTGCTTATCTTCTGAGAGGCCTTTAACTTCACAGCTTGTCTCACTTCAGCTACATAACCCTGCCTTTCAGCAGGGCTTGGCTGCTACACAATGATGGTGCAGCTATATCCTTTCTCAAAGACGCCTGGTCCATGTTAACAACCGTGTATCCTTCTGCCATATCCTTTAAGTGCTGTTGATACTGAACTGTATAGACAGCAATTCTGTCTCCCTGCCCTGAAATACACACTTTTGCTATCTCCTAGGTGCTTTATTCAGCACTCCACTGGATACTTCTAAAGACTAATGCTCTCAGTGTTACAGCTGAAGAAACTGATTTTAGTCTCCTGTTCTTTAACAGCACTTAATACTCACCTCTGTGTTTTGGTGAGAACAATACTCAGGTTGAGTTGTTGTGGGCATTGCACTTCACAACTACTGCATTTCACAACCCAGTGGAAGCAGGAACCTCCTAAGTAGGGAATGACATCAGCAGGGTCATGCACTAACAACCCAAGACAGTAATAGTCCTCTGATTAATTCTTACTGCTTCACTGTCCATGGATACAGGCCCTTTCCATATCATCCTGCTGTTATTATTCATTGGCCTATTATAGCCCCTCACAACTTTTCCCTCCAGTGAGTCTCAGCTGAAAGTGAAGCACCAAGTTGAGCCCAGAAGAGGATTATAAAATTCACTGCTTCCCCAAAGTTTTCACATTGTTTTAGGTTCTTTCATTCATTTTACTGTTGTTCACACCGCAGTTCATCCCAGTTAGAAACCTGTTAGCTCTGTGGGTGTTGTACATGAGCAATGATCATGCAAGTAGGCCATATGGGCCCCATCTGCTTCCAAGGAAGTAATGACAGTTTGACCATTGACTTCAAAGGTAACAAGACCATGCCCTTCATAAACAGAACACATAAAATTTCCTAAATAGGCAGCAGGTGCACAGGAGGACAGAGGGGCAAAGTAGGACTCTCCAGAATCACCCACTGGATCAGTGAGAGTGTGCCAGTCCAGTGTTTTACTGGTGTCTAGTCTACAGCTCACTGCTTGGTATTTCTTGTCTAAATAAAATCAGTTTCATCCATTTTTTTCTACTGAGTCATGCTCCATTTTTGTTGTTGTCTTTATTGTGTCTATTTACTTCCTAGCATGCTACTGAAAAGCACCATTCAAATTTAATTTATGGTTCCTGATTGACCTTCATAACTTGCTTACAGTGAAAGAGTTATACTGAAATCCTGGCCACTGATGCCAGGAAAATGACTGAACAATGCCTTGGAAGTTGAGTTTTATTCCTCATTTGTTTCTTTTAAAAATATTTTAGATTTCGTATTACATTTTACATTAGCTGAAGAGCCGATCCCTAGTTTTATAATTATTAATTCACCCGTAGAGGAGCCTAATATAGAAAAAATATTACAGAAATACAGTGCAATAATGGAGGAGGGTAAAGCTTAAGATGTGATTAAAAAGAGAAATGAGAATAACATTTGGACCTGTTTTGCTAATGTACTCAGTCATATAATAACCTAGACCTTTTCTATAATTTAGATGCATATCATTAGTTTCGTTAGTCAAGTGTGGTCCTCCAGGTTAAGATCTACCAGCTAAACCAAAGTCAAAAACTCTCCAAAACCCTAACCTTCAGACTGGTGGGATATCATACCCATCTAACACTGTGTCTAAGCAATGACCTTCAGGGCAGGATCTAATGCTAATGAAAAATATTTATCTGACCAGTCAAAGCTGCTTTCCCCAGAACTATTTTTTCTGACTGGTTGCCATTCTTTATGGAACTTCCCAGAGGTGTTCTACCTTATCTAAACTTTATGCTCTGTTTCTCTTTTTACAGGTTTTTTTCATACTTCAGAAAACCTGGGTTTACATCTTATGTTCCCCATTACATAGACAGATTAATTTTTTTCTTTCACAGGGGATGTTCTACACCTATACTGTATCATATTGAGGGAATGTCTTATTGTGTGAGCAATCCTAAATTACTAATAGGTGTTAATTGACTTTCTGTCATTCACTGTACAGATTTAAATGTATACATACTTTAAACAGGAAGAATAAGCATAGGTGTGAGATGAATTTTTTCAAGCAAATTAACTTCTCCCTGAATATGTATTTTCAGTAATCCAGAACTAATTCTGGATATGGGCCTAAACTTGTAATACATTTTAGATGAATGAAACAACTTCTTTTAATGAGAGGTAAAACCTCTGGAATTTTATAAATGGATTACCATTGTGCTTACAAGGCAAAACTAACAAGCCTACTGACATCAGGATTTAGACGTCCATGCATACCAGCGACAAATTGGTCATGACAAGACATGACTCCTCTCTGCCACAACTTCTGAGGGACTTCAACAAGGCTGTGGAGCTACAGGATGTACTGATGTGTTGAAAGTTTCTTGTGGAATATAGCAAGTTGTGTAAAATATTTAGTTATTCACTTGACTATGTGACCAGGTGTTTCTTTTCCACCAAAACAAGTAGTCAAGGCAGTGCTGCATAAAAGATTTGTCAAGGTGTGAAGGTTCCATGGTACATATATCTGATTATTGCTTCCAGTTCATTCTACAGATGTGCAGAGTTCTAGTGGAAAAGTACAGTCTGAATGCCCATGAAAACAGATGGAATAATGAGAAGATGCTTGATGTATGTCTGCTAGTCGTTATTGTTACATGAGAGAATAGAAGCCAAAATAACTTCTCAGATTAGTTTAAAATATTATATACCTGATACTACTTTTCCATATGATCAGTTTATCTAGATGTTCATTGCATAATCAGAAATAAAATATTGCATAGCGAAGATCAGACATTGATGTATAAAAGAACAGCCAGTGTATTGTCCTGAAGACTCACTTTGTATTGTAATATTGCCCACCTTTCAGAGGTATTTGTTATACATTATTCAAAGGAAAAGATCTGATCAAGGTCTTACTATTAGTGCTTATTGATATTAACTCTACATAGAAGTAACCTCCTATCTTCTTGAATTCTTTCTTTCACTTCCCAAGAGCATTTAAAATTTTCTGCTCTATTCCCATGAAGAAGGTCCTCAATAATCTTTTTTTGCATTCCTGGCTTTGCCTTTAGCTCTAGTGGATTGCTTCTTTGCAGGGTTTCTCCAGAGCAAAGCCCCGCATTTGGTTTACATCTTCTTCAGACTTGTATCTGGAGCCAAATTTCTGAGCCAAAGCAGGAGAAGGAATGAGGATCAATTGTGTCTGCACACTCATAATCTCCTTCTTCATTTCCATTCCCCTGGCTGATACTAGCTTGTTATGTGTGTGTTCTTGTTGATTTTTCCTTATGCAGAAGTCCCTTTATTATGCCTTGATTCAGAGGTTTCTTGTGACCATTTTTAAAAGCAGACTTACATCAGTTTCATATGCACAGCAGGTTTAGAAGGTTATGAACCATAAGAAACCTGCAGAGATGCACACAATGAGAATTCTTCTTCATGTACATCAGCTGAATCTGCATATCATCAAGCAGCAGATTTCTATTCTCTGAATACTCAATGCTATGATGTGTGTTGGGTTGGGCAGAATAATGAAGGGTCAAGCAGATCATAACATCCTGACAACTTCTTAAAAATTCAAGCTATAGTCAATAGAATATCAGATTCAATCTTACTAGTAGAAATATGGAAGTACCAGAAATGACACTGTAGCTTTCAAGTTGCTGCCAAAACATACAGCAGGAGGGAAAAGGGGCTTTATTTTATATCTACTTTTAGCTAGCTATTTTATCACTGCGGTGGATCTGCCAGGCAGCAATCTCAGTCTTATTAGCTACCAAGCAGTAAACCTATGCAGTCACATTAAAAACAGAGCTTTTTGCCATATTTGTTTTCCAAGTGCTGCAGGATTTGACTTAGAATCAGAGTTGGGGATTAAATCTAAAGTGTCACATGAGCAGCACTTGCTTATTAGAGGAAGCTTCTTGTCAAGCCAAAAGCTTTTTTCAGAGACTGTTATGTTATTGATCTCAAATCTGGGAAGGTATAGGCTGCCTGACCTTGACCCAAGGTGTGGATATGTAGGGTTTTTAATCTCATTACAAGTGGAAAAGTGCATTATATGATGCTGTCAATACATGTTTCATAAGTCATAAATCCTACCAGCAAGTTATCCTATGCTTTTAACATGTGGTCATTTTCAGTCTTGCCTGAAAAGACACATGTACTGTATGTTCTCATTAAAAGATTTTTTTTTTCCTCTTCCTTTACCAGAAGAAGGTCATGGTGGTGATTAGTGCTTTGTCCCAGAAACGGACTAAAGTCTTTGGCCCAGTACTTTTTTTATGACTATATTGTGTATTTCAACTCATATTTATTTAACGTGTCTTTTTTCCTCTCTTTATGGAGAACCCCATGGGTCTTTTGTTCACAAGGACTAATATCAGAAAGAGATTGAAGAAACAGAAAGCACAAACTAATTCATGAAGACAATAAAGATATTGAAGACAGAAGCACTGAGAAGACAGTATTTAATATTATTTTTGGAAACCAACAAGAACAACAAATTCCATAAAAATTAAAAGTGTTTTTCCAAACTCTTGAAAAAATCAACTAAAAGCTTTAGTTAGAAATATGCAGTAACACAGTCTGCACAAAATGTCTTTGCTACTAATTGGACTGAATTCATGCCTTCCCCATTGTAAGTCAAAACTGCACAAGCTTTCCCTCTCTGGTAATGTTGTAAAGGTAGCCTCACTTCCATCTATTAATGTCATCTCTAGTGTGCCTGTGAAATTTGCCAGAACTGATTAGAGCAGATATTAAATGATAATTGGACATTTAGTGCTCGTCAAACAGAAAGTGACAGATGGGCCACTAATTAAATTATAGTTCTGACATTATTCACAATGGCTTATGAATCTTCTGTAGTGACCTTCATGCATCTCTTCTCTCTTTTTGGGGATAAGAGAGTGATATGAAAAAAAAAACGAAGATATTATTAAAAATGTTAACAAATATGTGCAAAGTAAAAAACTTTTTTTTCCCCTAATTTATTCCTGCATAGAATTAGATAATTAATTATAAAATAGTGCAACAAATAATCAGATTCATGTAAGTCAGGTTCAGTGGCTAAAATTGGGAAGAGAAATTAATCATACCCTGAAAGAGGTATAACCAGGCTTTCATTGTGGATAAATGAAATGTGCCTAAACATAGTCTGATCCTAGAAAAGGAGATCCTGTACCTCTCATAATATGCTCTTTTACTTATTAACTCAAGATTGCATTACCTACTGTCTCTGCCAGCTAAATGAAAAGGCTTTACGTAATAAGAAAGGGTAAAAACCTGAAATAGTGACTGTTGCTGAGCCAGAACTAGATTTTCACTTTCAATTAAAAAGGAAAACATGCTGTTAATTACTTTGTAACTTCAGTTTCAACAGTCTTACTTCACTTTTCAGTCACTAATTTTAAAAAGTAACAGCTGTAATATCCCTGGTTATCAACAGTCTCCACTTCTTGTAATCTATCTTCCAGTTATTGGTTGAATAAAATTTGTGTAAAGAACATTCAGATAAGTAAATAAATAAATAAATGCTAGATTTAATGTTTCCATATGGTTCTTTTTATTTACAATATTGTACAGGCATTACTGTATTAAAGATATTAGTGTATACGCATCCTGTTGCATGCACATATATAGTTACATACACATATGCATATACTGTAAGTATTCAGAGACCTGTTGCTATGATAAAAAATGAGTAACTCTTATTTAGGTAAGTAGTCAGTATTTTCAGGAGGGACTGGTCCCCAGGGCAAAAGTCCCGTCTATATGTTGCTAGAAATTGGCTTATTACTATGAGGATATATAGGTACTGAAAGCTTTAAAAAGAGTTATATATCTAATTATTTTACTGCTTTATTTAAAAGCTGTAGATATAGGTATATTTCATGAAGTCTTTAAGTATCTGTACCTTTGTAACTTTAATTTTTTCCCAGGTATTCTGATGGGTGGAAGGAATAATAAATATCAGAACCAGAGCTCACAAAAAACTTCAAAAAGCGCAAACAACCAACCCCCCCCAACCCTCAGAAACAATAAACCTTTGGAATAGTTGAAAATAAATACAATCCTTAACATGTTTTATTAATATGCTTTGTCTCTACACTATGCAAAACCAACTGTGATTTTAAAAAACAATATTTTTTTCTTCATATGAACTTTGCTTTTTGGTCATATGTCTAACTTTTTGGTAACAGAAAATTTTTGATCTTTATGACTCCTGAAATGTCTTACTCACATATGACCAGAACTTCCAAAAGAACGTACGTAAAACACACAACACTCTATTCCATATAAATTGTACAATAAGATAAGAAAAAATCCAAACACATAAAATTCAAAAAGTATAAGTAAATGCCTATAGAAAATATGGATTTTTTTACTGGAATTCAAGCATTTGGCATGAAATACAGTTAATGTAAAAAAAATAGCATATCCTGAGAGAATTTTAAAACACTGTGTCCAAACAGTAAAGATTAAAATGCTGAAGAAGGGTGAAATGTTATTGTTCTGAAAGGACTGCTCTCCTCTGAGCTTCCAGGAGCCTCCTGCTGTGAAAGTCATTTGGACTTAATGGAAAACTCCTTGATTCAATTATACTCAATGGACCTTTTTCTTCTCTCCGTTAAACTGGTATAAATGTGGAGTAACTTCACTCCCTTCAGTAGTTACTCTGGATTTATACTGCTGTCCTGGTCCGCCTAATATTCCTCTTCTGTTCAGTAATGGGTATTTGCAGGGGTAAGTAACTTTGCTAGACAGTCTTCTCTACATTTATTTTCATTCTTTTCCAAGCTACCAACAGGAGAAAACCCATTAATCGCTGCTCATGAAATCTGTGTTATACTTGCTACATTATGTTCTGGAATGCCCTTAAATTCATCATAATTTCTGTTCAAATTCTCTCTTAGTACCTAATTCCTGCAAAACAAAAATGCTCTTCACTTCCAAGGCATTTTACATCTGAAAATCTCAGTCTGTTTAGAAATAATAAGGCCATGTAAACTCCTATGCAGTGAGACATTTGTTTGCATTTAACTCACACTTTCAAAACTGTAGATCAATCAACTTCCTCAGTAGAAACCAGCTCAGCTGCACCTTAAAATACAGGGACTTAATACACTCAGGAAGTGACACGAGCAAACCAGTACCGAATTTCCCTAATTAGAGCAGATTTCAGCCCAGTGGTGGGGCACACATCCTGGTTTAAATGTTTTTAAACTGGAAGAAATGCTTTTAGCTATTTTGCAACCTATGTCTGGGCCCTGAGCAAACTGCCCCCCCTTCTGGGAATTTATGTGGCAGAGTTAAGCAGTTTAGCTGGCTGAGCCCAATGTCAACTGTTTTGCTGGTAACAGCTGTCGTGAAGAACACTAGATGTGAGGGCCTGCCTCTTTTTTCCCTTGGGGACTGCTCTTAAGAAGAGGATTTACTGCTAGCCCTGGCCTGTGCAACTTTGCAGATGGGCAGCAGTGAAATCTGTTCTTGATCTCATACCCTTCTCCATCTACCCTGCCCTTGACCCACACCTGCTGGCTGGGCTTCCTGTCCTTCCCTGGGACCTTCCTTGTCACTGTGGACTTGCTGGGAGATCATTGCACCATGTCTGACTCTGATCATAGCTTCTGGACCTGATCCGGATGCTAATTTGTCACTTAGCATACTTCTTGATCATCAGAGATCCCCTCTCCTCCGCCTTCTAAAGAAGACAGGGAGTAGAAAGAGAACAGTGACCTTAGGAAGAGGTGACCAACAGTAGATGCCTATTACAGTGGTTGAGGGGTTGCTGACATCAAAAGGATGAAGGGTCAAGAAGCCAGAACAGGAGTATGAGATCTCCAATCCAGGAACCAAGTAAAAGGAGAGGGCTCAGTCAGCTAAACTACTTAATCATCTACCTCATTCAACTAAACCCAGCCAACTAAAGGGATGAATGCTCTCTAGGCCCTGACATCCTAGTTCATAGGAAAGTGCCTTCTCAGGTCTTTGACGGAAACAGCAGTGGCAACTTCTGTGTCATGGACAAGTGAAATATGAGACTCTCTTCTGGACAAATATTTCATACTGGTTGTATCTGAACAGCTGCATGTATCCTGTTCACTTTGTACACACAAAACATACTAGGAACACAAGGAAGAAAAACAAGCAAACAAACAATCCCCCAGTTTTCAGGTAAGAAGGTTTTGAGCACAAAATTTTTAGGCCTGACAGAATGCCAAGTAAGTTTTGGGGAATCTTCAACCTTGTCACTTATTTCTTCTGACGGTTGGTAGTTAATAGCTCAAAATTCACTTATTCCATGAAACTCCTTCTCACTGAAGACAAGGGAGGGCAAGGTAGCATTAGATGCAGGGAAGAGAGTGAAACCAAGACCCTACCAGTCCCAGAGGAGACTTAGAAGAATCAAAATCATCACACAATGTGAATAGGCTTCATATATACATATTACACTCATGGGCTCATTTATCATTTTGATGTGCCTTTCTCTGCAAGGCTTTTGCTTTTAGTAAATATTACATTTTTTTCAATATGACTGTTTGGATACCATGGATACCATGGTTATTGCTCACAGGGAAAAGAGCACCGGAGGCGTAGGAGAGAAATCTGACTGATGGAAGTATTCTCAGTTAGCAAACAGCAAAATAATACTAGAACCTGGGCAGAGAGACCGAAAAGCAAGTGATTCCATGCTTGGGTTGAGAGATGGGTTTGGGCTCCCATGATGGTGCTCTCAAAAGCTGTCCACAATATTTGCTGCTGGAAGATGAGAACTTCTTCTGTCCATGCTTTTTGACGGCACGGTATGGTCAAGCCTTGAACTGAAAATTGGAACAGAGATTAGTTAAGCAGCTTTTTGCCAGTTAAGATCAGCATGATCTGTTTGCTGATGACACCAAACTGGGAGGTGTGGTAGATACACCAGAAGGCTGTGCTGCCATTCAGCGTGACCTGGATAGGCTGGAAAGCTGGGCAGAGAGGAACCTGATGAGGTTCAACAAAGGCAAGTG
>Ga0065711_1001113_pt1 | contig 48111 bp, 34 predicted proteins | sample Hoacrofraction12_FD_59098 | JGI IMG/M metagenome (GOLD analysis project Ga0065711, IMG submission 59098) | Hoatzin crop microbial communities from Cojedes, Venezuela - Epithelial fraction 12 v2 (version 2) | ecosystem: Host-associated > Birds > Digestive system > Esophagus > Crop | place... | reverse complement strand
GGAGCGGGGAGGGGATTGGTTACCACCACCACGGATTTGGTGATGTCCAGTCGGCTCAGTCTCTGTACAGGCATGGATGAGGAGGAGAGAAGGAGACGTCAGAGGAGCATGTGCTGTTCTTTTAGAGGGGCATTTGCCCATGCGCTGTAGGTGCAGTTCATGCCATACATGCTCCCCGCTTAGACAAGTCCTCTCTTGCCGGTCTGCACGCTAGTCTGCACGCAAGCGCTTTCCTGCAGGTCATTGTGGCATTTTTTTCGGAGGCCAGGAAGAGGCATCAATGGCAATGTCGAGACAAAACCACTTTGTAGTGGTCTTCTACAGGGGGACATCCCAGAAGACTGGAAGAAGGCTAATGTCACCCCCATGGACAAGAAGGGCTTAAAGCAGGGTCAAGGAAATTACAGGCCTATCAGTCTTGCTTCAGTCCCTAGCAAATTTAGGGAGTGAGTTCTCCTGGAGGCTATCACAAGTCAAGTGAAGCATGTGATTGGGAAAAGCTAACATGAATTCACCAAGGGCAAATCACACTAGACAAACCTGATCACCTTCTACAACAAAGTAACCCGCTCGATTGATGTGGAGTGAGCAGCAGACATTGTCTACCTGGATTTCTTCAGGGCTTTTGATACGCTTTCTCACAGCCTCCTCCTAGAGGAACTGATGCGTTACAGTCTGGACAAGTGGTCTGTGCGGTGGGTGGGGAATAGGCTGGCAGGCTGCACCTGGAGGGTGGTGGTAAGTGGCTGCTTTTCAAACTGGCAGCCTGTCACAAGTGGGGTCCCCCAGGGATCGATATTGGGCCCAAAGCTGTTTAATATCTTCGTAAGTCATCTTGATGATGGGATCAAGTGTACCCTGATTAAGTTTGCCGATGATACCAAACTGAGTGGGGAAGTGGGCAGTTTGGAGAGGAGAGCCACCCTGCAGGAGGACTTAGATAGGCTGGAAGAGAGGGCTAACAAGAACCTGATGAAGTTCAACAAAGACAGATGTAAGGTCTTGCACCTGGAAAACATAATCCAGGAGTGCAGCACAGGCTGGGATGTACCCAGCTGGGGAGCAGCTCTGTGGAAACGGACCTGGGTGTCTTGGTGGGCAACAAGCTCAATACGAGTGAACAGTGTGCTGCTGTGGCAAAGCAAGCCAACAGGATGCTGGGTTGCATCCACAAGGGCATGACCAGCCCAGATAAAGAGTCATTATCCCACTCTACTCAGTGCTTGTCAGGCCACACCTGGAATACTGTGTTCAGTTTTGGTCCCTGCTATACAAAAAGTGTGTGGACAGGCTGGAGAGGGTCCAGAGAAGGGCCACAAAGATGATCAAAGAACTGGGAAGCCTGGCATGTGAGGAAAGGCTGAGAGGACTGGGTTTGTTCAGCCTTGAGAAAAGAAGGCTTAGGGGAGACCCTATCACCATGTTCCAGTATTTAAAGAAGGTGGGGACTTGCTTTTTACAAGGAGTCACATGGAAAAGACACAGGGTCATGGATACAAGTTACTTCTGGGGAGATTCCGGCTGGACACAAGGGCACTATTTTTCACAACAGGATCAATCAACCATTGGAATAATCTCCATAGAGAACTGATGCATTCCCCAACATTGGACACTTTCAAGATACAGCTGGATAGGGTGCTGGGCCATCTTGTCCAGACTACGCTTTTGTGAAGAAAGGTTGGACCAGATGATCTCTGAGGTCCCTTCCAACCTTGTATTCTACGATTCTATGACTTGAGAAGTGCATCTATTCTAAATTTTCTTCTGGCCAGTAGAACAATGTATTTCAAGTCTAGTGCAAGTGTGCACGCTATGTCAGTCAAAAGGAAAGTCTTGAATATAGGAGTTTTTCTGGGCTCTCCAAAACTTTAAGAAACTCAATACTCATGCTGCTCATATCACTTGGTCTTTTGTAAGGAGCACATAACACTGTTATGAAAATATTTGATGACAGGTTTGAAAGCAATAACAGTACTGTGCCATTTTTTTCCATCCAAAATGATTTCTTCTTTATCACGTGCATCAGGTGAATCATGAAGCCAGCCATGTGTGACATACCCTGCAATGACCTGGTACTGTCTGAGGCTTTACAATTCTTTGTCGAAAGTGAATTTCTCTCTCTGTGCTTCACAGGCAATAGCCTTTTCCTTACTGTGATATACAGTATCCAATATTGTGTATATTGAACAGCTTGCCAGAATCTGTATGTACAGTGTGCACAGCTCTGGTGTGCTGAGTCAATGAAATGGCTTTTCAAACTACTCATAGCTGCTTGGAATGACTCCCCTGGGAGGAAATAGAAGCTAGCATGAATTTTGCTGCAGTGTACTTCTAGATTCAGATTTAGTGAAAGAATGGGAGCAGCCTAAATGTCACAGAATTAGAAAGACAGAAGAAAGGAATTTACCAGATAAACTATTTGCTTTCCCATCCATGTGTAAAAGGATTTGTCTTTGTGCTAACTCATGGTGATTTTCATAAACTCTATCAATGAGCAAGAAACAGCCTTTCCCCTCTTACTGTGGATATGTATATTTGGGTTTCAGTGACATAGAAGTAAGAGGGGAAAGAACATGCTGTTCTATTTTCTCTCATTTGTTGTCATTAGCTGGCTTACTGATTCAGACTGAAATTTTCTGTCCTAGTTTTGTCTGATTAGTCTACTGTGTATTTTTTTTCAGATTTTTCCTCAGGAGAGCCTTCTGTATCTAGAAGTTGCCAGCTTGGCCAAAACCATGGGAAGCCTAATTCAAAGAAACCACTCTCTATGTCACAGTTGATGCAATGGAAACATTTCTCTGGGCAACACTGGACTCTAGCTGATCCTTTCCTTGAAAGGATAAAAGAGAATGTTTCTTTTGTTTTCCAGAATGTAACCAGCCCAACTTCCCCTACCTAATAAAACTGAAGTGTCTTTCCTTAGCACTTGCGTCCTCCTCCTCGTAGGTATGTGCAGTTACCTTTTGTTCTTTTTGCCAAATTCCGTTTTGTGTATTTCTGATGAGGTTTCTGGGTAAATGTGGTTCCTGGTGTTTATACAAAATTACAGTTATTACTGAGTTAATCATACTTACTATAATTATAATACAGATTTTTAAAACTAACTTTGGTTTCCAGTCTTCTGTTCCTTTGATGTCATGATTAGCAAGATTGTTTTTTGCACATTCCTATGTACGTCTACTTTGTTTTATAGTTTTCATTTGGTCATAATGATTTATTGCTTGTAAAAGTGGCAATTCTTCAGCCAAATTTTATGAGATTAGGCAATGCTATATATATGTATATGCTGTTAACCAGACCCTGATTGGATTTTTGTTTTGACAATGAAAAGTTATGTATCTGTATAACTGCAGCTTTATAACAAGGTAGATGTTTGTTCCCTTGAGTTGACAATTTAATGAAACTTGGAGCAATAGCCACTGGGGTCCAAAATTCTGAGACCACAACTTGATATGGTGTCAAAATATTCTGAAATTCACCTATTGCTTTTACTTGGGAAAACAAACTTTATTTCTCAGACATACAGAGTACAGGCTTATCTACATTTAGCTAGTTCATTTTAAGATCACTTTTTGCCAAATACTGGAGTACTGAGCATATTTTCATGGTATATTTTTTTTATTCTTATATTTTCCGTCGTCTTTGAAGGCGGAAAAGTTTGGAATCGGTTTACAGTTTGTAAGTGAAGTACTTTGAAAGGCCCAGAAGAACAGAAGATTGGATAGTCTTCAGAAATACTGCAAACTTACAGAATTTGAAAGGCCTTGAGCAAGAATAGGGCTCCATTGTGGTAATCCTGCATTGTGCCACGTGATGTACAACCTCTGGATATTCAATAAGTGTTGTGATAGCAGTAGCTAAAAGCCCGGCTAACGTTCAGAAAACAGTTCCAATTGGTTTGTTCTCTGTGTTATAATAGCTAGTGCTCTTTCTTTCCCTAGACTGTCACTGAGTTCACGGTCCATCTTAACCCATCATCAAACATTTTCCTTGCACTTTGATGCTGTTTTGGAATGGTAAGCCACGTGCACTGAGCTCTCTTCACCATCCACATTTATTTCAGAGGATTTTTTGAATTTCCTTTGACTCTAAACACTGAATGACACCAGAAAAGAGTGAAAACCAAAATGAGAGAATGATTGAGAAAGTCATCAAGTACGAACATCTTTTTGACATGCAAATTTTGTTCTTGTTAACAGTTAGAATTGTACTAATAGGTAGGATTTAATTCTTTAACGTTTTAGGCTGGCTGTTAAAGAGCCTGTTCTTCACCCTGTGTATGGTGCAGTGTGGCGGTCGCACTTATCTGGGTGCTGTGCTGCTGTGGAGCCTGTTTGCTGTTACAGATGATATCTTACAGCTCCCACAGCTTATTTTAATTAGCAAGGGCAAGGTTTGCCTGCCGCTTTGTCACTCAAGAAAGAGATTCTAGTCAATCTGTATAATAATGATTATTGTAATTAATAATTATCTGAGACTGATCATACTTAAATCTGTGCTGCCCATTCGTTTCTGTACGTTGTGCTCCTGTCCTTGTCTGTAGGAAGCATGCCGGCATTCTCTGCTCTCTGCTGAGGCTGATCTCGTATATGGTTTCTTGCATCGGCGTGAACAAGTAGATGCCAGTTTGGTCCATCTCTGTTTTGTTTGTGGGGCCCTAGTCATCTCCGCTGAACACACATGAGCCCACTCTGGTTTGGAGCAAACCAACTGTCAGTGTTGTTGAGGAAACCTGGGCATGTAAGAGAAGGAAGTTTGCTCCAGGATCCACACCATGCCACATTTCATCTTCTCTGCCTAAGGCAGTCCCTCAGGGTATCTCGGCAGGCCTTCTCACCTCACCTGTTGAGTCCTGCCCTCAGACAGTCCTACTTGCTGTCACGGCATGCACCTCTCCACACAATACAGCTGTAGCTGCACGCTGTTGGAACACAGGTCTGGCAGAGAAGCCCTTTTGACCTCCAGGGTAGTTTTATTTTGGCAGTTTTTAAATAAATAAAATAAAAGCTGGTGCTGGGCCACCATGGAGCTCTTGCGAGACCAGACGAGATAAGCCCCCAGACACATACTGCTGTACGTGTGAAGGTGATCCAGGCTCAGATCATTGTTCTGGGAGGGATTCCTGGCAGATGGGCTCTCACACTAAGCAGTGTTGCCTCAAGGTTAAGAAGCCCAACGCGACCTATACAAACAGACACAATGCCAGTTACAGCTCCAGTGTGATTCCCTGTCTGCGCCCTGCTACGCCAAGCTGCCCCAGATCTCGGCATCCACCCAGCCAGCCAAATGTACACTCCTTGTTAACCCTTCATGACTTCTGGGCATGGTGGAAGTATGCATGTGCTTCCTCGTTGCTTGGGTAAGACACTGCTACCCAAATAACAGGTTGCACATGGCATTACACATGATGCAGATTGAAGATCTGATTCTGAAATTTGATGTATCCTGGAAAATTACGTTCCTCACTGGCAGAATAGGTTGTGGAAAACATACAAAGCATGAAAACAGGCTGATTTATTATGCCATCTGTGATTCTTCCACAGTGGTCTACAACAGCTTGCAGAATGAGAGTAGCATGTCCTGCTCACATCATAATCATAATCATAGTATAATAATTAGTGTTTTCATACAGAGTACAGCACGTGGATGTGTGAATTTCTTCACCCATAGGTGAGAAATGTCTACTAGGAAAAGTCCCTGTGGTGAATTCACCCTAATGTGGCTGCTGACCGATAAGGTATATCAAGGATTTTCAAGTCTGTACAAGGTCCTGTTGCCCCTTCTCTTAACAATCCTCTTAACAAACCCTAGAGGGTAGGGAAGGTGGCTAGTGCTGAAACACAAGTATCGGGTCCTAGCAGATGGTCTCAGATGTGACTTCTGGATTCACCACCAGTGATGCCAGCTGTGAAACACAATATAGTTTATGTTGCATGGTCCCACCAATTAGTCTTAGTCTCATAGACGCAAAACTTGCTCTGCAGAAAGGGGGAGGCAATGGCTGTTAAGCCATGGCTGTGGTCTATGCAGTGCTTGAAGCATAAGGTGTTAATTAACGTACTTGTCTGTCTCTTCTAGTTTTTGAAGGATGAAAGTGTTCATCTACCAAGTGGTGGTTCTTATGGACCCACCCCAAAGAATAAGGTTGGACTGCCTAGTAGTAGGTCTCAAATTGTGGCTTCTTCAGTGCAGCATGAAAAACAAGAGCAGCAGAAACCACAGGTGTGAGCACAATGACAAGCAGTGTATTTTTTCAACAAATGCTAAGCAAAGATTGCCAGTGAGTATTTGACATTTAGGCGTGCTACAGAATTAGCAAAAATGTACAGAGCGTAGAGGTATTGGAGGCAGCAAAGCAACAAGTGCTGTGCCATCTAAATGTCCCGTTGCCATTCTAGGTGTGAGATGTTGAGGGTTATCAAGTCAGGGTGCGCTCCATTTGAGCTGGGACGTGTCGCAGGGCACTCCATTGAATGACACTGATTTGAGCTGCTTTGCACCAGCAGGCCCAGAGAGGAAGCCCAGGCTCACTCTATCAGGAGAAGAGGTCATGAAGACACATGCTCTTGGGGAACAGTCTGCTAGCAGGGCTCTGAATCACAATGGGCAGTGAGGGTTGTCAACCAGCCCTCAGATGCAGCAATCAATATTGTGTTCCTTGCCAGCTCTTAGCTGGGAGGAGGGGATTTTGGAGAAATTCTGTTACTACTGGTATAGGGCATACTGCCAATGAGACAAGCATACTGCATGTTCTTGACTGAGACCAACCCTGATTTAAAAAAAGCAGAAGGAGTGGTGTTTTATTTATCTCTGTGTATTGCAGCAAAGTTTTGGTTTTTTTTAACTTGGTTGCATATGACTGTTTTTGTTGATTCAGCTTTTACCTGTCTTGGCTCAGGTTTCTTTGTGATTGAGACGGTGACCCTGTATCATTATTTACTTGCAGAATAGCATCTGAGTTATAAATCTATTCACTTATTATCAGACAACAAACAGTATAGCAAGCTTTGGGTGTCATGCAAGTTTGTATGACAACTGCAGTATATATGTCTTGCATTCTGACAAGAGGTTGACATCGAGTCTGGTTAAGGGTCTGCCTTTCTCAGAGATCATGAAGTTCTTTGACTCATCATGTGGTGCAAAAAATGTGCCAGATGGTGACTGAATGATTCTGTAATGGAATAAACTCACAAGAATTTCTTAAAATGCCACATATGGAACAAGCTTTGACAATTGCTTGGGATTACCACCAGGAATTTGCAAAGAGAGACTCCAGCCCTTGCAGGCAAGTAACACACAGAAGGAAAGTAGTTCTTTCATGTCCTTTCCATTGAATGAAAAGTTGACGTAAATCATGGTTGTTTATGTGTGGCTTAAATAAATGATGTGTTTGTGGCTAGAAGATCTGGGAAGGCTATAAAGAACAATGAGGAAAACCACTTTTGGCTTTATAGAGTAGCTGAAGAATAAGCTGGATTGAAATCTGTTTTTAACAAGGCGTCGTGTGCTATTACTTAGTACAAAAACAAGATTGCTTTTGGAGATACAGGTACTTACAGGGCTTATAATGTTTGATGCAGTGTTCCGCTCTGGAGGGGCAATATGTTTTTCCTCAAGCAGCACGAGTCAGGACCCAGAGAAGTCTGTCAATTAGCCGAAGATCTTTTTGCTCTCTTCATTATGACTGCCTTGGCCCAGGCTTTATTCTGGAGTGTGAATTATGTCATGCAACAGTGAGCTCCCTCGTGATCCTTGACTTTTCAAGGTTCCTTCTGAGGGATGGAGTTTGCTCAACGATAGAAGTTCACCCTGAAATTTCCTGCCTCCAGTTGCAAGGTGTTGCCTTTGCCTTTGTCCTGTCCTGTAGCTGGTTTGGACCCACAGGTCTCCACAGCCTCCCTGAGTCAAAAGAGCTCTGGTGCAGCAGTCAAGGCTTGTCCAAAACCTTGCAGACCTGGGATCTGGATTAGATGCTCAGATCATTGAATTAAGTAGATGAACCTTTGTAGGTTGCTCATGCTAATGACGTAGTTGATATATGTGCTGCAAATGTAGAAGGGGCTAACAGGCATTCCTCACACTGAAGTTGGCCGACACTTCCTGCTATACAGCACTTTTCTAATTCGTTTGTCACTTTGAAACTTTCCCTGTTTGGACTGAATTTTTACTGCATCGGTTTTCTGCTGCCAGGCTGATTTACATTAGTGTTGGGTCAAAAGCTTCAGCAAAAGTGGCTGATCCGTTCCTAAGACTGGGGGTAGGAGAAAACAGTTTGTTTTGTCCTTGTTCCAGAACTGGAAACCCTCCTGCTGAAATGCCTTCTTGCCTTCGTGTTTTGGAGTAGGACTTAAAATAGAGGTGGGAAGAGATGGGAGGAAAAGGTGTGAGTTCTGTATTAGCATGTTTTTCACTGTTCCCATTAGAATCTGCACTAGTTTATAAATATTTGCAAGAAAAAAAGGCAGTAGGAATATGTATGGTAAACACTTCTTTCTTCTGAGAAGTTAAAACGTCTCCTGATTTTTTCCACACCAGGCTTGTAGGAGACTCAGAACTGCCAGGTTTTACCATTTTGAGCAAGCTGTATTCCCTCAGAGCTTTTACCCGTGATCAGGTCCTGAATACACCACATCCCACAGAGTGACTAAATGCAGTCTAACCCGAGTTGTGTCAAGGGATTCTTCCTGCAATTCTTGCTTCCAGTTTCTCTCTGCCTGGCAGGGCACAAATGCAGCAGCTGACAGCAAGGAAATGTCTCGTCTGTCCAACATCCCATCCGCCTCAGGAAGGAAAAAGAACCAGGTCAGAGCAATAAAACCAGGCCCGAGGTGGTATGGGATAAGGAAACTGGTGAGATCAGGATTGGCACAGAGAGATAAGTGGAGGGGACCTAGAGGAGCAAGGACGTGGACAGGTAAAAGGGAGGGCTGAGACTGGTCAGATGAGGCTAAGATGATGTATAGAGTCAGGTAGAGAAGGCAAAAAAGGCCAGGTCCTGCTGAGCGAGCATGATGAGTGGCAACGAGCTGGTGAACGAATCAAGGTTGGCACCAGATACCACTAATAAAAAGAAAGGAGCATCAAGTCTGGTGAAAGAAGGGAGAATGCTCCCCTCCAGATCCTGTAACGGACCCCGTGATTCCTGAGTCTCACCTTCTCCTGCCCTTTGCAAGTGCCTGTGAAGTCACTGGAAAAGCTGTTGTTTCCTCTCAGCTGACATCTATAAGCTTTTAGAGTCATTGAATTCTCTTTGCTGTTCATTTGTGCATCACCGGAAATTTGAAAGTATGATCCAGATGAAAATGTTTGCAACCTGCATTGCAGCATGACCTCTTAAAGGATACAGGTACTATTTTGCAAGCTGCAGGCTTCTGGGATTAATGTTGCCTTGTGGACATTTAACGGCCTTGTACATATGCATCACAATGAAGTTTTGCGTGAACATGTATACTGTTTCCTGCGTGAACACATACACTCTTTCCTTACTTCATTCAGCTAAAAGAATGGACAGTGATCTGGGAATAAGTTTGGTTGCACCTGATGTGAACAGAATTTGTGCTTTCTACATACATGGAAGTCTGGTACCATGTATCTCAAATGGGGCATTCCAAATTAGTGAAGGTCTTTGGTTGCTGTCTTTAGTGTCTAAGCTCCACCTCACAAGTGTGGTTAATAACTCGTCATCTGATAGCAGTGGTGTGAAGATAAATGAAGCAAATTATGTGCAATATTTGGCTGTATTGCAGGGGAGGGGGGTGTCAGAAATCTGACCTGGGATTTAGAGAGAAGATGGATCTGAACTCTTGTCAGAGGTGCACAACAAAAGGATAAGAGGTGATGGTTCTGAACTGCAGAAGGAAAAATTCTGACTGGATATAAAGAAAAGAAAAAGAAATGCAGCAAAAGAGATTAACACTGAAAGAGGCCTCTCAGAAGCTCTATCCTTAGTGGTTTTCAGAACTGGACTGAACAAAATCCTGAGCAACCTGATGTAGCTTTGAAGTTGGCCCTGCTCTGAGTAGACAGTTGGACTAGATGACCTCCAAAGGCCCCTTCCAATGTCAGTGATCTCCTGGACTGTGTTAGGAGTATGGAGAAGATACAGATCTGCGAGGTCTGTGACTGACTAACAGTCACTGACTGTCTTCAAAACTCCTTGGGGTTTAAAATTTGTGATGGGTGTAGAACAACAGAATCTGCTTAGGAACAATGAGATTTTAAAATCTAATATAACAAAAGAATTCAGGAATCCTGCTTTGCAGAGGGAAACATTACCACCAGTATGAAATCAGCGGCCTGGAAAGGGTTGTGAGGTCTTTTACTAACTGTGTGTTGGCAGCTCCCAGAAGCCAGTGTTAACCAAGGAGCCTGTGGCACACAGATGAACAGTGGAAGGTTGCCTAAACCCAGGAGCCACTTGAAATTGTAACACCAGCTTTCCTCAAGCTGCTTTTAGCAGTGGCTCTACTCTTTGTCTAGTCCTTGAGTCTCTTTGTGTGGTGTTTTGCATAGCTGTACAATAAACAAAAGCATACCTGATACCTTGAGCAACCTGGTCTAGTTGAAGATGTCCCTGCTCGCTGCAGGGGGTTTGGACTAGATGACCTCTAAAGATCTCTTCCAACTCAAAAGCAATAATAATCTGTATCTTCTCTCCCAAAGATGTTGCAAGCTTCAATGGCCTGAAAAAGTCTTTAAGAAACTGCTAAAGTGTTGCAAGTTCTGAAATCTTGACTTCCAATTTGAAACCTAAACACAGCCTAGGAATTAGCTTTCTAGACCTTTTGTTCCCTAGCAGGTACGATGGTCTCAGAATGCAACAGAAAATATATTAGGAGGGAAGAACATGCTGGAGATGAAAATATTGCTGACCTTGATGGTTAAGAACAAAAGTTGTTTGGAAAAGAATTTCTGCTTGCTGCCTACTTCAGCATGCAAGCAACCTCGGGGAAGAAGCTTCCAAGAAAAATCCTGAACACCAGCGGCAGCCTTGAGCGTACATTGTAAAGAGGACATAAAATTTCCCCCAGAACACGAGTTATTTAGTTCTGTGCTTATATGTGCCAATAAAAGTCGTGTCCAGGCAATTAATTTCTTTTCCTGTCCCTAGGAGAATTACAGAAGTATCGCAGAGGTGGAAAGATCACAGTTACAGCAGGAGAGCAATAAGAACAAAGATTCTGCCCACCTTCAAACTGTTTTTTGTTTAACTGGCTGGGTAGTAAAAGCCAACCCCTGGCTACGCGGGGCTGGCAGAAGCGAGGGCTGCTCTGCTGAGCTCACCCCTGCTCCCACAGCCCTGGAAGCGAGGAGGAGCCCCCCTGCCCTCGGAGCAGCACCCTGCCTCCCAGCGCTGGCGTTCTTTCCCCCGTTGCCATCTCATCTCGAGTCTCTGCCCCTCAGCTGGTACAAGTTGACGCAGTCGCGGTGCCTGGCGGTACAGACGCAAGCAGAACACTTGTTAAAAAGCCATGGAGGTCGCTTGGCGCAGCACCCCCTTTTCCAGCCTCGGCCACAGCTGTCGGTCTAGCTGCCAGTGCGCTGTCACTGCTGGCAAAGAGGGGCGTAAGGGTGAGCGTGTCGAAATCCAGCCGGGGATTTACCCGGGGGTTTGGGACTGGGGAATGAAGGTGACTTCAGGCCACCTCCTCCCTCAGCTCTGGTTTCTCGTTTCCCTTTCGCAGTGCCAGCCCTTGCAGGTAGCGCGTTCCCAGCTAGCTCCGTGTTCCTGCCGGCCCGGCGCCGGTGTCCCAGGCTCGGAGGGCTCTGGGTGACGGAGAACCGAGGCACGGTGGGGTGCCAGAGCCGTGCCTTGCACGTCCCGAGCTGGCTTTTGGCGGCGGGTGTCGGGGAAGGCGGGGAGCCGGGCTGCGTGCGAGGGTGCCTGCGGGTGGCAGCAGCCGATCGCGGGAGCCCCCGAAGCTGGGGGGGACGGGGGCCGCGGTCCTGCGGGGCTGCGAGGGAGGCCGTGTGCGGGCCTGGCTGCCGCCTCCGGGCAGAGGTGAAGGCCCGCTCTCCCCATTTCCCTGCCGGGATCGGTGAGGTGCGCAGGGCCTGGTGACAGCCCTGCGGTGAGCGGGCTGTGACGGGACTGTGCCTTCCAGCCAAGCCACCCGCGCGGGTTGGTGGCCGTGACGTGACCGACCGAGGCTGGTGCGGCAGGGCCGCTGCCGGCACGCGGCGGTGAGCGTGGGCCAGGCTGCGGAACCCGGCGCGGGCGCTGCGGGTGACGGCGGCCGAGGCGTCGGGGTGCCCGAGGGCTCTCCTGTGGGCGCCGAACAACCCGGAGTCCTGAGGTCCCTCTGCGGCTGCAGGCTGAGCTGCGAAATATCCGAGCGCGGGAAACACCCACCCGAACCAGCAAACTCCCCGGTGTTCCGTTGCCAAAGACTTGCCGCCAAGATCAGAAGGCTGGGAGTGCCCGTATGTCTTTCTGCTGGTGCTGCAGACATCTGTGGACCCCAGCTGAGGCACCCAGCTCTCCCCAGAGTTGCAGAGTGTCCCCGTGCCCCTGACTCAGGGCTACGGTTTCTGTGGCGGGAGGAGGCACCGAAAGGCTCGGTGCTGCAATGCTGGGTTGCAGAGGACCCGTGTCTCTGTGAAGCTGGCTGATGCTGCCATCCTTCTCCAAGGCTTGCTTACAAGCTGAGAGGGAAAAGCAGAAATGACTGCATAGAACCGCTCTGTTCTTTTCATTTCCAGGGCCAGCAGAAGACAGTAGGATCTTGCCAGTAACTTAAGGCAGCCTGAGGGGTTCTCTAAATTACAATGCCTGGTAATAGTTCAAAGATGTTGCTCCATCACAACCCATCATAACGTTCAGACGTGCCCTCAGTGGTGGTTAAGACCATGGAAGGTCCCAACTCTGTCCATTACCAAATTTGGCCACTTTGCATCATTATATCAGGATCCAGGATCTTGGTGTTTCGTTTGGGAGGGCCAGAGTCCCGTGGGACAGAATTAATTCTTACTGCATTACAATTAGGCAATAAAATCTTGAGACCACACACAAAATTTCTTCCAGGCTACACTTCTCCTGAAATTCTTGAGTAAGAATTGAGTAGGAAAGGAACAATGCTTGAAGTTTGGCCCTTTCCTTTTTTTTCCGAATCAAGAATATGCTCAGAGCCAGTTCAAGCAAGTCTGGCATCGTCCAGCTGCTCCTCCCTGATGCCTGTGAGCCATCGTACCTTAGGAGCGCTCAGCTGCAGGCAGAACAGAGTGTCAGATACAGAGGGCTGACCTGCTAAGGAAGGTATCTGAAACTTCTGTGTCTTGCTCGTTTTCTCTCTTCATATATGACAGCTTCTGTTGCACCTCTGGGTGCTCACTATGTGAGCAGTATACATCCCACTAGGGTATATCTGTTACAGCAGCCGAGCTGGACCTGGCTGGGCTGATTCCACTGTGGTGACATCTGAAGTGCACTTCTAAGAACCAAGAAAGAACCATCTGAGAAAGGCTGTGGGGAGAAGTCTGGTAAGATGCAGGGAGATACTTGTTTGCATCACTGGTAATTGTCTGTTAAAATGGGTGCTGCTTCCATTTCGTTCTGCAATAAGCCAAGGAGACAGCTTCTGATGACCAGAAATCCCCTGTAGAGTTTGTTTATTATTAGCCAAAGCTACTTGCTGCTCTGCTTTTCCCAGACCCAGGGGAACATACTGAGCTGCCTGGAGATGGGACTGATGACAGCTCATGTTTGAATGAGTACAGCTTTTACCTCTGCCAAAGGGGCTGATGCACAGGCAGCTTTAATGACAAATTAAAATTGACTGCCCAGTGTCCAGCCCCTTGCTGCTGCCAGCAGTTGTCAGCAGCAGGTCCTGAGTTGGGCTGCCAGCTGGAATGAAACAAAGTCCTTCTGCACCTGAGCTCTGAAGCTGGCCTGGAGACTCCTGCAAGGAGTCTGCAAGGGGGAGCCGGTTACTCCCTGGACGGCCTCTCGGCAGGTTGTCTCCTGCGGTGATGCGAGGGGTAGGGAGGGAATCGCTAGCGGGGATGCTCCAACCCCCAGCGCAGTCACCCGCTGAGACCCACTGCCCTGTGAATACCCCGGCTGGCAGCTCGGCTGCAGGCACACCCTGGCTTTGCCACTTCTCGCCCCTGCGAAAGGTGGTGGCTGCTGGACCACAGTCCCTGCTGCGTCTTGATCTCAGTGGGAGGTTTGGCTGCTTAGATGAACAATCTGGCTGGAAGGCCCTGCAGAGGTGGCTCTGCCTTTCCCAGACACAAGATGCTGCCGTGCTCTGTACCAGGGCATGCCAGCTCCACCTGAAATGCCTTCCAGGTCTTGGCAGGAGCCATGTCTGGAGATGCTACAGGCTTCAGCCAAGCCTTTCAGGATGTCTGCAGTGGGAACCCTTTGTCTCCAAACCATAGTCTGGGCTTCTTAGAAGAAGACGCACATTGCATTACTGCGCTGAGGTCATGGGACACATACAAGGAAATAGGTCAGAAACCAGAAAACCAAAAGGTGGGAAGGAGGATGAGGACTTACAGCGAGCAGACATTTCTCTTAGACTGGAAATGAGTTGCTGGGAATAATGCACCCTCAGTGTTGAGCTCCTTTGGCACTCCGCAGTTCCCCCTCTGGCTGTGGGAGCACCCTCCTGCTCATGGCCATGGCCAGCAAAGGGCTGCAGCTGGGTCGGGGTCGGGGTGTGGGGACTCACACCAGCCCCTGGGCACAGCGGGGTGGAAGGGCAATGGCTTTCTTGCAACCAGGCAATATTCAAAGTCATTTCTTGCTCCTCCTCCAGCTCCCCATATGATTTGCAAAGCCAGGAAACATATGGCCCTTTGTTCTTACGGCGTCTGATTTAGAGAATTCTGTACGTGATTTGAAATGAACAACAGTCGTGCCGGTGAGCTGTGCTGATGAGAAGCTCTGATCTTTGCACTGCCTTGGAGAGAAGGCAGCTGCCGTCTGTCCTCCAGCCCAGCTCCTGACTGCTTTCCCGGTGCACTGTGGCCCTGGCTGCGGACCACGAGGCTGTGTGGGGATGCTGCCAGTGAGACCCCAGCCTCGGTGCGGTGGCTTATTTGCTGCTGCTTTCTGACACCCCACTGAGTCCCCATGAGAGCCTGCCCACATATCTTCCCACCGCCACCTCCAGATTTCCACCTAATCATGCATTAATTATGATGCAAATTTCTTCTCCTCATGTTAATTAATTTCAGCAAAGAGCGTGTACGCTGGCCTCCCATAGCTGGTGAAGTGCAGCAGGTGGATACACATCTGGATGTAATGCAGTAACTGGAGGTAAATCAACTGCATTGATTGCAGCATCTCCTGGTTTGTCTCAAGTGTAAACGTTGGAGCCAGCTACTTTTCATGCTTCATGATGGCCGAGATGACTCTCTCTGCTAGCTTTGCTTAGCTAAAATTTTCTAGTAAGAGGTGCATCTTACAAACACAAGGTTGCAGACATAGTGGAGTAACACCTTAATAACCTGTCACTGCCAAGTCAGATGGCAAGATTTAACGTAACGTTGCTGAAAGCGCTTTTAAGGGTGGGATGCCACGTTGCGCTCGCTAGCAGATCTGGGAAGCTTCGGTGCTGGAGGCTCCCGTGCTGTTGTAATGTGGGGTCTGGAGGCTGCTCTTGCACCGGTAGTGTATGTCAGGGTATCAAAAACTCATGAAAGTTGTGAATTTCCCTGCATCCCAGAGGGGCATGCCTCGGGTTGTTTATCAGCACTTGACGCTGTACGAACTCAGTGACACGCGTTCAGTGTTTTAGGCACCTGCCAGAAAGGCATCAATTTTGCGCTCTGGAATTCCTCGTAATTTGCTGTAGCAGACACAATTGGAGCCATGACCTGACCGGGTGGCTTCATCAGCCTTTCGGGAGAGCTGCTGATTGTAACTACACATTTTGGCACCGGGCCTTCTCTTCCTGCCTGCGGTGACTGGCCTGTCTGCTGGTCATGCTGTTCGTCCAGCCACTGACGGCATCTCAGAGAAAGCGTGGAGGTAGGTAATGTTTCCTTTAAAGACTTCTGAGCTCATGAGAATGAGATAGTGCATTCCCATGTGGTTAAGTTATACTCTTGCACGTCCCAGCTAGAAGTGTTAGCAAAACAACCTTTGGTTGCTAGGAGGTGCTGTACGGGGCTTAATTAATCAGGATGGTTGTGCCTTCTGTTTGCTATCATTGCTGATATAAAGGAGAGATTTCCAAAGCTGAAAGTTGTGATGGACTCTTGTTGAGCTGAGAGCTTTACGTATAGAAACACACTAAGATGGTTGTGGCAAATGTTAGTCATTACAAGATACTGCACAGAAAAAAATAATCTAAACTGTGAAACCCACAAGAGGTGCTTGGGCTCTGTCTGCTCTGTCGAAGCTGTTCCTCTGTCCGTGCTGTTACGGTCAGCAGCGACACAGAAACAGCTAAGGCTGCTGGTGCAAAAGATTTTCCTCTTCCACTAAAAGGGGAAAAGAGGCCGATAGTTAGCTCAAAGGTTTTTGGTCTGATTTTGAAGCAATATGCTAAACTTTCTTAACGCACGAGTAAGACATTTGGCTTGCCCCTTCAAGAGTGGAGAGTGCTACCATAGGTGGCAGCTCCTTTGCTGTAGCTGGATGAGCTGCCCAGATGATCACTTTCTGGTGTATGTCCATCAATATGGTTTAAATTAAGCAAAACAGATGGGGAGGTAGATGGGATAAGTCAGCAGGCAAAACAGAAAAGCTATAAGGAGAGTGGTAAAACCTAGGGGAGCCTGAAGCAGTCTCTTCAACTAGACGATGATGTGTGCCCAAAGCCCCAGACTGTAGCAGACACAATGCAGTCCTGGCTACACTCACACACAGAGGACTGAATCCACACAGATTTTAAATGCTTTTAGACATTAAACTCCTCGGACAAGCAAGCTTGCTGCTGGTTGGCTCCAACCATCCATTCCCTGGGAGGTACTAGACAAACAAAAATAATGAGTTTCCCCTCAGCTGAATTCAGGTATTTCCTCGGCTCTTTGAGAAACGTGTAGGCGGAAGGCAGACATGGCTTTCAAATTCCCCAAAAGCTCTTAGTTTGGTGACACTGTGCAACGAACTTCAAGATGTCTGGCCTCAGGGGTCGTGTATTCAATACAACCTGAACCAGGGATGGGTGCCTGAACTCTGCATTGCGTGGGGCTAACGGTCCTCATCACCGATCCACGTTAAATGCTGTGTGAGGCTGGGATTCAGAGCACCCCTCCTCACCCCCCCCAGCATCATCTGGTGCCCGAACAGTTTGGTGGGTGCAGTCACGGCAGCATGCCCAGCACTCATGGGGGGGTGTCAGGAAGGGAGAAAGCTGGGTCTGAAAACGAGTGCATGAGCTCTTCTGGTGCAGTGTAGGGGGAACATGTAGGGCTAACCTGATAGAGCAAGCCACAGTATCACACCTAGCCCCCTTGTGCACCTGAGAGTATTTCTGATATATTTTTCTCTCTTTTAGCCTTGAAAAGAGGGGCCTGCATAGATGGTAAGACAACCTTGTGCATAATAGTCTGATCCTTATACCATTCATCCATAGGGGAGCTCTTTATCCTGAAGGAATTCAGCTCTGCAGCTCCCTCTTCTCACTAGCATGCCTGAACCCCTGGTTTGTAGAATTTCAGGTGACAGGGAGAAGCTTCTTGCCAAAACCGACACACTGGGCTGATAATAGTCATGGAAATGGTCTAATATATAAAAGAATGAATGTAGTCTGTTGGTTAACAGATTCGGCTTGGAGGGACAGGCTTGGGCTTCAGCCCTGGGCTCTGTGTTGGTTCCTTGGGGGCACGTTGCAGCAGCAGCCCAGGGAGCGTACGGCTCCGAGTCCCTTCCAGGGGAACAGACGGGTAAACACTGCTTTCCCATTTCCTGCATGAGTGCTCTGTCCACAAGGCTGCTATGAAATACTGGTTGAAATTCATCCTCTAGCTATTCTGGAATGGAAATGACTACTGTTTGGTGTGGGTTTTTGTCTGATTGTCTTTCACTAAATAGATATTGCTGAATGCTTTAGATATGTGCTGGGAATCCCTCAGCACCCAGGCTGTCATGAGAGAGCTGTTTGAGAATCTCAGCAGATGATAATCTTGGCCACAGCAGTGGCATCTGAGGGCATGCACAGTGCAGAATTTTAAGCACCTGAGAACATTATTTGGCAAAATCCTATATGCCTTTATCCTCTCCGGTGTGCTGCTGGACTAGGTGAGGTTTGGTAGCTTGTTTTGTTAGCGTTAGTCTCCCAAACTCCGCCTTGCATTACACTTCAAGAACTCCTGCACACATTTTCACTCTCCTGTGTCCCTCACGTGAGTGTAGACGTGAGAACTGATACAGTCACTGCCTTTTCTGTGCTCACAGTAACATGTAGGCTCCAGCACAAGCGGTAGGAGTGATTATAGTCACTGCCTTCTCCTATACGCTGCACGCTTCCTTGCTAACTTCAGCATAGCAGCCCCGCTGCCCACAGCTGAGCGGGGGGAAGGCTGAGCAGTTTTGCCTCCTGGGCGACGGGACGTTTCGTCCCGGGCTGTGAGCCCAGGCACTGCAGCATCATTGTCCCAGTGCTGCTGTCACTGCTCTGCAGCAATGGAGTAGCAAAGCGTTGCTCGTGTTGTAAGCTGTTTTGCAGCCTGCAGCGACAACTATCTGCTGTTTACAATGAACAGGATTACTGAAATACTGCGAGATAGCAGCCAGAGGACTTGCTGTGCAGGCGGTGGAGCTACGGTAAATGAGGCTGTGGAGTTACCCGTGGACTTCCAGAAAAGGAAGGTTACTCGCTGCAGGAATAACACGTTGTCCCACTGGCGCTGGCACCTCTCTCTGGGCAATGTAGCTTCTAGCAAAAGGTTTGCATCATAGAGTTGTTACCGTGCAAGCCTGTATTTCATACCTAGGATTACCTGCATCTATTGATATCAAGAATTTATTGTCTCATGCCCACCTGTGTTAATAGTTAAAGTGACAATCAGGTGGCACGCCAGCATCTGTGGCACAGCTCCGGGCTTTGCAGAACCCATACTGCGGATGATTTCTGTTAGTTACTCTTAACAGTGGCTTTTAATACAGCCAGGTACAAACTGGTTTTTGCTTTGTATCTCCTGGGTGAGGGATCATGACCCACATCCTGCAAGCTGTGTGGGCTCCTGCTGCTGAAATCTGTGGGGACAAGATATCTAAATATTTTTCAGAATGTGGGACCTGTGGGACTGTTCCGCCTGTTGCGATTCAAATGCCTGGAAGGATCCCTATAAATATTTCATTGCCTCAGGGACAAACTGTGATGTGGCTGCAATACTGTGCACCAATATGCCTCCAGAAGCATAACCACATTGCTGTGGCAGTGGAGAAACCCTGCTCCTAACCTGTCAGTACTTATAACTAACAGATGCAGAAAGACAAAGTATAGTTAATATTTTAGAAATAGGCTTTGCTCCAATATAGGTTTTCACTTTTCAATATGTCTTTCAAATAAAGAAGAAATTATATACCTATCTGCCCTCAGATTTTCCTCATTAGCATTAATCAAGCACGCTTGGCTCACAGATGAATTTGATTAGGATCATGTATACTTTTAGGAACCAAAAATAATGAATCATGACTTGAATGTACGTGCTGCTGCAGCCAATGTTGCTGTCTGGTAGCTGCTGCAGCAGTGATTTAACAGAAAACTCCGAGAAGTGGAATCCAAACTGCTGGCAACAGGAGGTGGTAAACGGCACATGTAAAATAAAGAAAGCAAGACCACACAAAATGGAAAAGCTATAAAGTGCACAGTTATTTAAATTACTATACATTGGTTGAATTTCTTTATTTTCTGATACAGAAAGAGCTGTAATGGAAAATTTAACTCTGTCCACATGCATACACAAATATTTTTTGCATACGTTCCAGCCTGTGGCCCACAATGTGTAGCTGCTAGATCAGTGAGTTCTCTTACACTTCTTGTTTTATAAAGCCAGCAGATTCTTCTGTTCATCTCTTTTAGCACTGAAGAAAATAGATGTCTTCCAAAAAAAAAAACCCCAGCCGTTTGAGCTGTGTTTCCCTCTGCACACACAGTAGTGTAGCTCTGTGCACAGCTCATGTTTTATGCACTCACCGCCGCACGCGGAAATTCACGCAAAGCCCATGTGCACAAGCACCAGCTGAGGAGCGGGCAGGGGATGCAGCATTGCGCTGCCTGTGAAAATATTTGCTGATAAAAAGAAGAACGGAGAAGGGAGGAAAGTCTTTCTGCTTTGACAGTTTATTGGTGTTCCGCATCAATTATTCTGACCTGCTGTCATCCTCCTTTGTTTCTTTCTTTTACAGAAAGTTTTATTGTGTGGTAATCCTTATTCATACTCATCTCACTAGTGAGGTCCATGAGGACTGCCTGTGTGATAAAAGGATGCAAGACTATGTATTATCTGTAATCCCTATTATCATGACAACTGCCTGGGCCTTTGACAGATCTGAAATCTACTGAATCGCTTACCTAAGTGCCAGAAAATGCCTGTAAGAGGCAAAGCAGACATATGAAAAGGGAATAATATATAAAGAAACAGCTGCATTGAGATCATTTGTCATTTTTGGAAAGGTCTTGGAGAACAATACATATGTTTGATATAGCGTCACGCTCATGACACTGCCGGTCTTTTATTCTGCTGGCAGGCCTTATCTGGACCGCAGCAGTGGTTTAGACTGAAAAAACGTGTATCGAGCCTTCGTCTTGTTTGTCAGATCTCGGCTGTGTGCCCTGGCTGCAGGGCCCTCCCTGACCCTGCCCAGTTCTCGCACTGGGTTAGGAGGCACTGCCCTCCCTGCTACACAATGCTTAAAAACCAGGTGGCACAGCCGGCAGGAGTTGCCCAGGTTGGAGCAGGTGCCTCTTCCATTAGCTGCTTGCTTTTTTGCTGCTACCATCTCCCCTGGTTGCCAAGCAGGCCCCTGGGGTGCCCTGTGCGGTCGCCGCTTTCCAGTCTCCGACTCTGTGGCTGCAGACCCAGCCCAGGGGTGACTTCACCCCGATCCTCCCCCCCCCATCACGAGGACACGCTGGGCCCTCAGATCCTCCAGAGCACGCTTTGAGAACCGCCTCTTTGAGAAACAAAACCGCCTGCGCCAAGACATGCAACAGTCAGAGAAGGTAACCGTGCTGCTAAGGAGCAGAGGATGCCCTGGAAGCGAGCAGCGGTAGAGGATTTCCACATTAATTCAGATCCCTACCTGGGAGCTGCAGTTACCTTGGCTTCTCTCCCGTTGCTGTGATAACAGCACCAGATAAATGTTCGGTGGCGTTGCACAACTTCGCGCAAGATAAAATGCGCGGCTCGGGAGTCACCTTGAAGGGAGCTGGTGAGACAGCGTCTTGACTGGCCGGTGGGTGTGGGCTGATGTTGCAGTGCCCGCGCTTCCACTGCTTGCTGGCTTATGAAACGGCAGGACTGCCGTGGGGGTAGCTCGATGGCAAATACTGAGCTATTAAGGGAATACACAAAGAAAGGAAAGTTTGAAAAGCAGAAATTTATTACATACAAGGTTTTTATGGACTTTCTCAAGTGCAGATGTGCCAAAATGTTTCCACTGGAAACTTTATATAAAATGATTAATGTAAAGGAGTTCTGCAATCCTGGCATCTCTCTCCCCTCTCCAGAGAGATGTTGTGGCTTGTGACAGCTCTGTTCTGTGCACTGAGAGCACCAGCAGCTGGAAATTATCATTTGTTAGTCTTAGACTTTCTGTAGCTCATTTCAGAGTTCACTGAGTGGAGCGATGAGGGCTCTTACCCTTTTACCTTCAGGACAGCCTGGAATTCCTCTTTTAGGGCCAGAAATCACTCAAGCATTGAACTTCAAAAAGGAAAAAAAATTAAGCATTTTGTATAGTATTCAGATCTGTTCTGAGCATTCCTCAAATTCCTTCAAAGGACTGTCAGAGGGACAGATGTGTCATTGCAGCTCTGGGCTCTCTTTCACCTTTGCTCTGCTACGGCGTGATGCTTTGCTTAAAATCTCCCCGTTGCTTTTTCTGTCTTCCTTGCCTGTCTAAACATTTTACCCAAGAGTTTTCAGATGCCCGTTGGGCTTAAGGTTACTTTTTAACCGCAGGGCTCTCCAATGAAGGCTGATCCCTTTCTTACAGGTCTGGGCTGCTGCATGCAGGTCTGATCGCCCTTGGCTGCCCACTGCTGTTCCTGAGCTGTGGTCTCCTGTTTCGGTGGTCATGCGGTGGAAGGCAGCTTTCTCCAGAGAGGGGGACGTTGGGGATCTACAAGCCTGGGAAACACAGCATCTCCCAGGGCTTCCGTTAAAGTGGATTCTGGGACATTTACTTTGATTACTCCTTTGTGGTAATGTCAAGCTCTACAGGACAGAAGGTTTTCCTGGTGGCTATTTGCCTTCTCAGGAAGGTGGGAGGACTATATGTTTTCTCTTCTTCCCTGGTTCACATGAACTATTTCCATGAAAAAGCTGAGATTAATTGAATCCGTACATACTAACCAGAGAGACCGCAGCATTCCCTGTATGTCAGAGGAGTTCTTGGAATAAACAGGGTGAAACAGAAGAAAGCTGTCAGCTACAGCCAGTGACAGCCAACGAGGTGGCCTTTCTTTCCCCGTGTTCCTCAGGCTGTCACGTTCACTCCCCTTCCGGATGCCTGCGTCTATGCTCTCGAGCAGCACAGCATCCTGGGGTCCTCATCCCCCGGATGTTCAGACCCGGGACCCATCATGGCTCATCTGGTTCTCTGCGCCATCACCTCCTTCAGATGGCGAGGATGCACGTTCGTGGCTTGTCCTCTGGCCATGACCAGCGTGCCCACTCTGCCTGTGGAACAGCAGCGAAGTGGCACTGCCAGCAGGGACCCCGCTGTCACCAGGAGCCCCCCGTGCCAAGCTCTTCTTACTCAGCTCTTTTTCCTACTGATGCCAAGGGTGCCTGTTTAAGGAGCAAATGAGTCTGCCACAGGAATCTCCTGTGTCGGGATTACATGCGCTGTTAATAAAAATTGCCTTGAACTTCTAAATTGAGGCGCTTAAAACCCACAATGAATGCATTCTGCATTAATGAAAAAAAACACCATCTTTTTTGTTGAAACTTAAATAGACCCATGAACTTTTGTATCGTGAATGCTATTTTAAAACTGTAATCTATTCCACTTTTTCCATTGTGGTTGTTTTCATATTTTGTTATATTCTTACGTAGGCAAGTCTTTGATCTTTTAATATAAAGGATTTTATGTTTCCAGGCACAGGTTTTTGTGCCCAGCTCAACAGGCTTGGTAAGAACCTGATTTCACTCTTTTTTCTACGGTACAAGTTTATAAAAAAAGAATTGAAGAAAGTATTAAGGCACCAAGGCATCAAGAAATTATTGCTAACTGCTGGAAATTTAGATTAAGGTGTTCTAAACATTTTCTAAAAGTAAAAAAAAAGAGAAAATATAAATATGGGTAAGTTCATTATTTTCTGTGATTTCTGTTTTTGAGTAAACTGAGTGAGACTCAGACTAAGAGACTGTCTAAGGCCAAATGTTGTATTATGTCATAGAGTACGAACATGGCCTGAAACTGGATGATAAATTCTACAGGCAAGGTAAAGTCATGCTAAAAGCCCCAAAGCTATTTAGAATTCTGTTAGGAAAGGTACTCAACTGTGCTCCAAAGAAAATCTCTTTTCCACTGCAATGAAGGAGAATTTATCTGCAGTTTCCACTCTTCCATACTTTTTCCTGTGTTGTTCCTTGTGCCTAGAAGTTCCCTAGAGACCACAGAACTATTTCATTCTCTGTTAAAGTCTACAAAAAAATCTTCTTTGGTTATTCTGCAAATATTTGATGTCTGTGGGATGATGATTTGCTCTGGTCATTGCCTTTCCTATTGACCAGTGGTCTCTCTTTGTTTTCTTCTGTTTTGCATGCCTCAGGTTTAATAACGAGGCTGGCAGTTGTCTGGGACAAGGGCTATATTTTTGATATATGTTTGTATAGTGCTTGGCGCGATGGAGCTCGGTCTCTGACTATGCATGTCAAACAATAATGATGTTGTTTCCAATTCTTTGTATCTCCAGCTTTGTAACTCATTCAGAAGTTCTCTTTTAAATAGTTAGAAGCAAATTATTATTTTAGCAATATTTTCCACACCAATTATGATTTATTTTAATAATCGCAGCACTTTTTCCAAGATTCCTCACAAGCACTGTGTTATGCCTGTATCGTTTAACTGATTTAAAGCCCAAGACCTAACGATATGGAGATCTGCTCCAGATGTCTGAATAGAACCGCACAGTACAGCCACTGAAACCCAAGCGCTGCTGCTCCGGAGGGAGTGCCTTGCTAACGAGAAGCAGGACAAGCAATACAACAGGCTCCGTCTAATACCTGACATATGCCCTCAGTGTCAGCGATAATTTACTCTTTAGTGTTGTTCCCTTGGAGTATTTACCTGTCCCATAATACTTAAGGGATGCCCTTGTCTTAGCAAGGGAGATGACATAAACGTCAGAGGCATCAGACCGCTGTCGTTGATAAACATCCCTAATTAGTGAAACCCAGTATGTGCTGGTTCGTCACTGTGTGTGGGCTCTATTATTATCGTCAAGTTAATCTCTTTCTATTTCCTAAGTGGTCTATCAGGATCTACTTCTGTATTAAGCCAGTCTCTAATCCTCGTACCCAGCTAAACATAACCACAACCTATTTATATATTGGGCTATCCCCAGTTAAACTGAATAATACGATAACCTAGTTCTGCTATTGGGTAACACTGAGTATTAACAGGGGCTATTTGTATCCCTAAGATGTTTCAGACTTGCTGTGTTAAATAAAAGCTTGGACTAAGCTTTTTAATGCTTGCTGCCTCTTACAGCCACGTGGGATTGAATACGTAACGGTGCGATGAAAAGCCCCAGATTTTCTGGGCTGGGCTGGCTCGGCTGCGATCTCCTGCAGGTTCCCCGTCCAGGGTGGCAGGTGGAGTCCCTGGCTGGCCCGAGCCATGCCAGAGGCAGCTCCTGCGGCAGCCGAGAGCGTTTTGATGCGATCCTGAGCTTGGCAGCTCCTTCCCTCCGCTGCAGCTGGCGAGGTGACAGCAAGCAGGAGGGTCTGTTCAACCTGCTCAGGAATGTCTCCGCGTATCTTGGTGTTTGAGAAGTTGGTTTTCCCCCAAATGCAGTAAGCACAGTTTGTGCATTGAAACAGGTGGGTTCTGGGAACTTGCTGCTCCGTTTGCAGGGAAGTGTACGCTCCACAAGTGCATCATGGAAAGACAATAACTAAAGTAGTGACGCAGACTTTAAATAAACAAAAAGGTTACTGCCAGGTGATTTGTGCATCTCTAATGAAATTAGTAATTAATGTTAGAGACAATGCATTGCATTTGGCTCTGCAAGGCACCATATCTTACTTTCTCACATCCGAGCTTGACGTTATTCTGTCTTTTGCTTTGCTACAGCATGTAGAGGGCTAGTGTGGCTGCCAGTCTATATGTGATTGCTATTTTCTTTGCTTTTAGACCAAGTCAAGGCCAGGCAGGTGAGTTTCTCCTAGTACTGGGTGCTAATCTGGTGAAGGTGGAGCAGCATCTTCAGCAGGGGACTACATTACCTGTAGCTGCCACTGAGGAACCACTGGCATGGTCTGGAGGTGAAATCAGAGTTGTGAGGCCACCAGCAGTGTTGCCAAGTACCTTCAAGATGTGGAGCAACCCCATGAAATAGCTCACTTCCCACACATCGTGTGCTAAGAATCTGCCCTTTTACTTCCATGACTTTTTTATTGCACTTTTCTAAAATTCGGGAACTTTTCCCCTCACTGTGAAAAGTACTTTCCACTGTTCTTCAGAAATGCAAAATAAAATAATCTGAAAACCAGCTGCTTGCAAGCCAGGTGTGTCCTTCACAGAAAAGCTGGAAAAAGGCCTCCCCTGCCTGTAGGCTAGGTAAAAATCCATGATGAGGACTGTTATGTTACTGATGTCTGTGGAATGCTTTGGAAAGACACAATGTTGGAGGTCTTAGGTCTCTCCTAACTGTTCTGGGCTGAGGAGGCTTGGGTCCTTAATACAGTCACATTACTGTAAGAAATATGAGACTGAGACACTGAGAGCTGGGAGTCTAAGGACTTCCAAAGAGAGCACTTTCCTGGGATACTGGAAATATACAAATCTATGAGTGATACTCCGCAAATGATAGAACATCTTCAAATAAGGGACAGTGCTTTAACCTGCACAATCTCAGGAAGGCTATTCTGAAAGTAGGACATCTTTCTCTGCTTTTCTCTCTGTCTCTTGACATCTCTTCCTCTCCTCACTTCCTATTTTTTTATTCAGCTAGAAGGTTTACAAGTTAACAAGTTCTATGCAACATATAAGGACAATGCTAATCAAGTGGTTAATCAGGAAATAATCCAAAGGTGCTGTTGAAGGCCTCTGCTACGTGAAGTCAGGCAGCAGGTAGAATCCAGGGTAACAAGGGCAGCAGATATGGTCTGTCCTTTGTGTGAAGTGTGAGAAGCATCCAGGCATGTGTGTTGTACAGGTTTTGCTGATCCAGAAACGTGCAGGTAAATGGGGCACAAGGTGTTCATCCAGTGTGGAACATGTGGACTTTCGCTGCTGTTTTCTCTTTATGTAATTGGGACATGTTTCTAAATCTCTGTTATGCTTGATTTTTACTTGTTTTAAGGGTGACTTCTGATATGTACTAGTCTGAGAGGTGAAGGAGGCATTTCATAAGAGCGGATATTTGAACATGTTCAGGTAAGCTGTCAGACAGAGCTTTTCTGTGTGATCCTCCAATGAAAGAATATTTTGTCCCCTGAGGGTGCAGCTCATTTTAACTTCATCTTTTCCTTAAGCTGCGAGTGAGGGAGAGCGCGGGAGGCAATTCAGCGCCAGAGCCTACCTTGACTGCTCTGCTGTCCCTTCCGAAGGAGCCCATTCCCCTCCACTGACTCACTGAGCCAACGTTGCCCTCGTGAATACCCTGCTAATGAGGCAAAGAGCTTCTGGAGGCAGTGTTATACTGCCCAGCAGCCGTGATGTAATTGCCAGCAGTGTAGTCTCGGGTCAGAAGTCAAACAGGAGTGGGCTTGTAACTAGGAGATCAAAATATTTTCTCTGCCTTTTGCAGTCGGATGTGTCTGTATTGTTCCCCCTCATGTCTCTCTTTGTTCACTGTGATGTATTTTATCATCTCAGTTCATGTTTGTGGTACATTGAGTTTTACTTTGTGACAGAAATGTTTAGAATCTGTCAGACCACGGTTGCAGAGAGCGTGCCGTGGGATGGGAGGCAGAGCATGGCTGTACAGCCGGCTCGCTTGCTCTGCTCCATTGGCCAAATTGAGAGCTACATAGAATCGAGATTTGTAGAGCAGCAACAATCAGATCTAGTTTGAGTCATGCTAGAATTATGTTCCTTGAGCCTATGACTTTGAATTAGCTATTTTTCTTTTAGCTTCTACATCTGCCAGCCTGGCCATTGATTAAACTTCCCACAACACAGGATTTGTGAAAACCAGGGCGGTAGCTACTTCCACAGGCTCAAGAAATGGGGCCAAACTCTTTTCAGTGGTGCCCAGCGACAGGACAAGGGGCAATGGGCACAAACTTAAGCACAGAAGTTCTGTCTGAACATGAGGAAGAACTTCTTCCCTCTGAGGGTGACGGAGCCCTGGAACAGGCTGCCCAGGGAGGTTATGAAATCTCCTTCTCTGGAGATATTCAAGACCCGCCTGGACAAGGTCCTGTGCACCCTGCTCTAGGTGACCCTGCTTTGGCAGGAGGGTTGGACTAGATGACCGACAGAGGTCCCTTCCAACCCCGAACATTCTGTGATTCTGTGATTCTGTGAAATCAAAGCTTGTTCCTGCCAGTTTCTCTAATTTCGTGCTTCACAGGAGCAATGCATGCCAGGTACCCAGCTTCGGAGCAGCTCACTTGAGAAATGTGCTTGAGCAACTGATGGACATTCCCTTTTCTAGCTACCCACACCTTTGAATCAGTAGCATGCTCTGTGTCCTTGGCTTCATGAGAACAAGTCCTCCCTTATTAGTGTGAAACTTAAGTAGCTTTCAAAGCACAAAATGCTCAGAAAGCATGAAGTAATGTATTAATTACCATGAAGAAGGAAAAATGTGTGTGACAGGGACCTTGCAGTCTACTGCTCATGAAAAGGATGGTGTTGTCCCACACATTATCACACAAACGTACAGTTTGCAGATGTATGATTTGTACAATGCAGTGGAATTGTTAAAGGTTCTGCTAGCCATCAAAATTGTTGATTTTGTTATTAATGATGTCTTTTTTGTTATGCCCAGCTCCTGTGTTTACTGCCTGCTTTCAAAATGAATAAATTTTGTTAAAACAATAGAGAGAAAGCAAAAGACAAACAAGTGGTGGCTATAGGAGGTCACCCAGCAGCTTGATCACGGACACACATGTGTGCACGTGTGTGTCCCAGTGAGAGGGCTCGAGAAGAGCCTGCTGTAGCAGTGCCACCCCTTTCTGGCTCCTACAGGAATGCAAGAGCCTTCAGTGCCAAGGAACTGGCTTTGTAGACTAAGATTGAAGCTGACAGCATTCGAACGCCTGGTATTCTATTGAGTATGTTCCCTGAAAAAAGGGTTGGCTGCGATATTCCTTTTTTCAGGAGGCTGGCCGGCTGGAGCAGGACATGTCCATGGTGATGCACAGTGACAGCACACACTGGCTTGCAGAAGCAGGGCAGAAAACTCCACAAGCCATGTGCCGTATGTCAGAGGCTGTGAAGAAACAGCAGTTGGTGCTCAGTTGGTATGGATGGCATCAGAAGTAATTCCTCCCCAGAAGTGTCCCAGCAGCTACTGGGGAAAGACCCCTGTTGCCATCCATGCAGAACATGGCTCCTCTACTGGTTTCTCCAGTTTTGTAGCCAAGTTGCTTGTCCATTTATGCATCTCCTATACTACAGCAGGATAGTTTTATTCAGTGTTGCATACGTAATGATTACATCTTAAACCTTGTCCTACTTATTGCCCACTGGAAAAGGCACTGGTGAAAATCAGTCTTTAGGCTACTAGGGATTTCTTAGATTTCTTTGACTGTCAGGCTAGCTTCCAGACAGCACAGCTGAAGGCTAGTGTTAGTGCAGAGCGACTCATCTCCCTGTCCCTCTGTTGTCAGTCAGTGGAGAGGCATCTCCTTGATGCATGCAACCTGTGTTAGATGAACCACCCTGGAGCTGCCTGGTTAACCCCGTCTACTTCCCTCCGGGAAACAAGGCGAGTAGTTTAAATGAGGTGAAGTGAATCCTACCTGCAGGGCCTGGCACTCATTTGTCCTGTCATGAGCACAGTACAACAGAGATAAAGAATTAGATCTTCAAAAAGAAAATAAACGACATATATTCACTTCTGTGTTCATTTTCACATCTTCTGTTTTGGAAAAGTGGAAAGTACCTGCTGCAAGACATGGGAGTAAAGCAGTGTAAATAAAAGAGGTGTCGTTGTTCAATTAAATAGACATTAATTATGCCTGACTGTGTAGAGCATCTTGCTCCAAGGCATTTCGTATGGCTCCAATCAGCTTACAGCCTGATGCTAGAGAGATCGTGTGTTTTGCTGATAAACATGAGCCCGGGAGCCAGAAAATCCAAACAAGGCAGTGAATCACTGAGCAATCGCGTGAAGCATCACTTTACTGGGTGCTGGTGCGGTGAGTGGGCAGCCAAGTGCTGAACCAGGGGTACCGGATGGACGATACTGTAAATGGGGAAAGATGGGAGCCGTTAGCTCCCTCGAAGCAGACCATATTTAGCTCTAGTTTTGTTACTGCTAGTCATCTGTGCAGTAAAGAGAGAGCTGGGAGGGGTGAGATGCCCAGATGCCATACTCCAGCTGTGCCTGAGCTCCTTTTGGAAGAAGAACATAGCTGGTTTAGCCACCATCATGTGTTGAGTGTTTTCACATGGCACCTTTCTCCTGGTGCAAATGTGAGTAACAGCCCTGGTGTGACCACGACTGAAACCAACCTGGGCGAACTCAGCTCTGCCTCGTCCAAACCTCAACAGTGTTCCTTTCCTGAAGGATTGCACCAAGTGGGTGCTGGGGCCCGGAGGGCCCCACAGACCTGCCCACCCTCACAGGGATCCCCCACACTGCCCAGGACCCTGTGTCCCAGTGATGGGATTCCTCAACCCGAAACACCTTTTCATGATGTGAAACCAGGAGGAGTTTTGCAAGCTGAGGTGGGTCGGAGAGCTCAGTGGTCCTCCCTTTCCACTCCAGGCAGGCTTGTCATGTAGATAAATTCAATCAGGACCTGAAAGTCAAGCTCTGGCCACCACATGGAATACTTTTAAAGTAAATTTGTTTTTATTGGCAGGTTTTTGAGTTCTTCCTTTGTATTTTTGTGTGAGTATGCCTGAGTATTGGTAATTATTGTTGGTGGCACTCAGTGTAAGAATCTTGGGCACCACAGCGAAGAATAAATTACATTTGGAGCAAAAGACCTTTTTCTGGATCTCCCTTCAACAGCTCCAAAGATCAGAGGCCCAGATTATTCTGCTGAAGTTTCTAACCTATGTTTTTCTTACACACAATTTGTGTCTTGGTGCTATAAAATCGAGTTATTGACAACTGTGAATCCTGCAGCTGCAAAGGAGACCCCGAACCTGCTTGCACCGAGGACTGCGAAGTACTACAAAGATCCCAGCTCCAAAATTGGTCTGTGCTTGTATCATCTGAAGGTTTTTTTAGCTCTGTATTTGAAGAACATTTATGGCTAGCTCACATCCTACTGTTATTAGTATATTATAATGTTTTTTTATTTGCATTGATTCCATTTGAAAAGCACATTTATTGATGTTATATACGACTTAATCCTGTTCCCTGGACAATTATCGGCAGAATTCATTAACGTCATTCAGTGCAAGAGTGGGAAAAAGGCAGTCCTTTTTCTAAGTAACTCTTACTGAAATAATCTGTTTTTGCCATTTGCTCTTTATCATTGCTCTTTTTTTTTTTCACAGCTGATAGTTGTTTTAATTGCTTTTTCTTTTCAGTTATCTAGACTAAAAGTAATTTGTATTTTATTATGAACTGAACTGCATTTCTTCCTTTGGATGCTCATTCCCCACTCTCTGCTGAGTATTCGACTGTGTCGGCTTAATGTGCTAATGGGGAACATACCTTTTAGACACCCATTGCAGTCACCAAGGCTCTGCAGTGCACAGATATGGAGCGCAACTTCTTTTTGGTACATCAGAATCCAGATTATCTGCAAGTAATAGACTAAAGAGGGGTTCTGTAATGAGGTAGCTGATTAAAGGCAATCCTATTCCCCGAGAGCTCTAATGCCGGCTTTTACTGCTATCTTGTGCACAAGGAGCACAGATCAGTGCTTCTTCCCTATCCTTGTGCTCCGTCACCAAAGGATCATGTTCTGCTTTTAGTGCTGAGCTGAAGAATTGTAAAAACACTGCTGTGGTGTGGGAGAAAAGAAGGTGGTGGAACAGATTCAGTATCCCCTGCAAGCAGTTGCTGGGAAATGAGTCTATTAGATCTGCTCCTCTGTAGGGAGCAGTGGCCTTCTTCGGGAGGGCGGGGGAAGGGGAAGGGCTTTCAGGTGCTCCTGACTGTGTTTCCCTAAAAATAAACCAAAGTTTTATTTTTCCTTAATTTCAGAATGTCTTTCTCTGCCCTGTGCCCCACTTAAGAGCCTCCATAGTTCTCCTCAGGCACATAATCCCTCATTTCCCTACCTCATACCTCTCATTTTCAGAGTGTTTTCTCCCTGGTGCCTCTCTCACTCAGCATGAAACTTCTTACCCATCATTGGCTGTGAAGCAGGAAAGGCAAAAGCAAAGCTGTGGGCATGGGTTGGTGTAAATAAGCTAGCGATCCCATTGCTATGGGCCTAATTCACCTTCATCGCACATATATTTTTGCTTTTTGTTCTACACTTCCTCCCTGAGCTGCCTGTGGCCTGCTGTGCTGCAGGAATGGATGGTGGCCCTGGAGCCGCTCCTCTAAGACGTACAGCAACTGCGAGTACTCTGGTGTGCCTGGCACTGTCCAGCCCAGCATCGTGCCTACACCCAGACCCATTTCTGTCCGTAGCTGGTGCTGCCGGTGGGGCTGAGAACTGCCAAGGGCCAGCCAGCGCTGATGGGTGTGAGAAGCAGAGCAAAATGCGAAATGCCGACATGGTCTGGAGGAAAGGAAGGCGGTGGACTGCTTTCATTGCCTTCACAGGCAGCTAGCTGTGGGAACACAGACCGCCAAGTCAGGTCCTCGGAGGGGAAAAATGAAAATGCAGTCTTCTGCTAAATGCATAGGGAGAAAGTGCCCTTTCAGACACTCTGCATTTAATTTCTATTAAAAGAAATCTTAATTTTATTTTTCCTACTTTTTTTGAGGTTTTTTCCCCCCTTGCATTTACCTCCCCCTCCAAGTTGATTCAGGCCATCTCTACACATGACCCTTATGCCAGAAGGTGGTTTGAGGAACTACTTTTGCCTTCATATACATAAATACATAATGGCTAATCAAGTGCCAGCTAAGAAGCACTGCTGTTTTATATCCAGTGGAAAATTTTTGCCTAATTACTTTGGGCATCACCTGGTCTAATTGTAACTGGCTGGAGAAGGATTGCAGAGCTGTTACTCTGGGATGTTTGCTTCATCCTGGCTGCAAGGAGCATTCCTTTATGGCATGATTATTGAAGCAGAGAATGGATAAGATGACTGAAAAGCAATCGTTCTGAGTTTTAATATTGCACAAGGCAGTAACATCCAAGCACTCGTGTGCAATGTGACAGCACCTGGCCTTGTGGCTTTTCTCTTCTTGTGCCTGTGTCTCAGGCAGTTTGAGTTGCTAGAAGTGTTGACCAGCGAAGAGTGCAGAAGAGCTGAGCAGTCCAGGACCGCATCAGCTTCCATCTGCCTATAGGATTGTATTGGGAAATCCAAGCCTATAGTTAGCCCTACTGAGAAGGGATCAGTTCATGCATCTCATTAATCAGCTTGCTGTTTTCCCTCATAAATAAGTACCAGGAGGCTGAAAATCCTGCACCTCTGCCCAGCTTTAAAAAAAGCAAGGAAAATTTTCCCCACAAATATAGCAGTTGAAATTCGTGAGTGCTAATGGCATTCCCTGGGGAACAAGAGCTCTCCATCACGTGGAGGCAGACGGTAGCACAGAACGGGGTCTGGAGAGTTGATTGTCCAGTTGGAAAATCAGAATAGGCTCAGAAGAGACACATGTGCAAGTTTCCCAAGTGCAAGCGCTTCATGCCATGGCTGGGACAACCCTTATGGATGACTTTGTAGAGGAGATATATTGTGTGGTCACTGAAAAGCCGTGTTTTCTTTGTCTGCCTTGAGTTTTATGAAGAGGATATGGAAGATGATGTGTAGCAATTCCTGATCTAACACTAACCATAACAGAACAGAAAGGCTTTTCTGACTTTGGTTTATTTATGCTGTTTGTGCTTTCTACTATGATATACGTTAAACATTTTGGTGAGATGTTAAAGCCTACAGTTCTGCTGAGATCAATCTGGCCATAAATCTCTCTAGTCCTGCGGCAGACAGGTTTTGCTCTTTTGCTCACTGTGACAAATTACAGACAACCCAAAGAGAACTAAGTGAACCCGAGGTGCAGAGCACAGGACTCCAGCCACCCACTCACCTTCATGACTTCCAGTGTGTTTCAAAAATACTCGAGCAACTTCAGAAGCGGCGCTGAGTGTGCTGAAAGCAGAAGAGCAAAGTGCTCCGTCTTGCAAAATACTGGCCGTGCCCTAAAGCTTTCCCGACAGAGAAGTTGTTTCTTATAGTGCAGTGAGTGCTAACAGCTGCTCTGCACGTCCTGTGCAGAGGGACGTGCCCCTGTGTGCTCCTTGGGATTGCTGCACGGCAGCCGAGACGCGGAGCCCGCTGTCTAAGGGACGGGTGAGGTGCAGACGCAGGACTTGGGGCCAGTTCAGCTGCTGCTGTGCAGTGAAATGCAGGCGAAGGAAGATCAGGACATATTTTTTTTACCAGTTCTCCCCTCTGTAGATCTTAATAATTTCCATGTAAATTGATGAGAGCATTTTACTTTGAGAAATGCTCTTGGTTCTTTAAACTTGAGAATGGGCTCAGGAGGGCCCTGAAAATCCTCATGAAAGACACAGGAATTCACTAAAGCCAAAGAGAAAACTAAGCAAGCAGATTTCAACCAAAGAATTTCATAAAGGTCTGCTTTTTCAGGGGAAAACTAATCAATTTTACAGTGGAGGAATGTGAAATAAGGGCTAGGCTGCAATCAGAGCAATAGATACTTTTTTTTCTGTGTATCACTGCTCCCTTTAACAAAGGTAGATTGTCAGTTAAAGGCTTGCTCGCCCGTAAGACTGGGCACATGAAAAAAATATATTATTAACCTTGCTCAGCAGAAAAGTTGTTCAGATTTGTATAGATAAGAATGAGTCGTCTGTTGGTTTCAGGGGCTGATAGAGTAACTAGGAGACAGTAAATATAAAGGAAAGCTGTAGGAGCTTGGTTTTGAGCTCATCATAGTTAATCCAGAACCTGGATAATTGAAAGCTGACTCTAGAGTTTCCATATGCTTTTATATAACTTGTGGTACCCCTACTGAGTATTTCTGTGGAAGTTTATTACTCTTTATCTGTTAATCAAGAAGTATTTTGCGTGTATTGTTAGAAGTGTCACCCGGCAGCACGCGTTACAGGTTTGGACTTTCTTTTCTTTCTGGCAAAATTTCTTCTGCCAAGGAGAGATCATAAAAATTTCAGGAGCCGACCCTGAGTCTGTGGTGTGTACATTATATGTTCATCTTTTCTAATGAACTGCAGACGGAATCAGCACTGTGCTACTTTGACTTGGTGCAGGCTTTGTGTGTGCTGAGGCACCTTTGCCACTATCCAGCCGGAGTAACCCTGAATATGTAGCTGGAGGTTTTTTCCAGCCCCTGTTAGTAAAGGGTTGCAGGAGAAGTGAGAGCCGATTACGCATTTCAGGAAACTGGGTGCAGTCACTTCGACGCTGACAGAGAAAAATAGGATTGTATATATTAGTTTTTAATTATTTTTAAAAACAGAATAATATTCATATTTTTAGGATAATTCAAAAATAGCATTCAGATATTTTATTCCACATAAATGTTTTGTCCAGCAGGGGGTTGAGTGCATTTTGCAGGCAAAGGACATAACGTATTTACAGCATTTTATGCACTAATGAAACTTATGTCATTTTTTAAGCATCATTAATTTTGATAATGTTTAAATGAAAATCTGAGTGAGATGAAGTAACATGTATCATGTTGGTTTTTTCCACTTTCCTGTTTTCATCATGCAAGAATCAAATGTGTTTATTTTGCTGGCAGCATGAAGACAATCATATGATTTTGAGTAAGTCTTTAGAGATTGTTTGCAAGTTTTTGCTCTTCTGCATGTCTGCTTCCTCCCAGCTGGGGGCTGGCTGTTGTATGGAAAGGCCAACCACGTCACGGAAAAGCCCTGTCTCTGATCAGATGGGCTTAATATAAACCAGGTTTGCTGAGAAAGAATTAAAGAGGCAGTCCCAAAGCAGGAGAGGATTTACTTCGGCCGAGCAGCTCAGCGTACCGCAGCGCACCGAGAGAGAAGGGCAGCGCGAGCGAAGGACCCGGCTGCCCGGAGGAGCCTGACAGAAGTAAGGCAACCTTGCTCTGGGCTCAGTCTTTTACTATCAGTGCTAGAGACCCAGGCAACTAAATGCAGCACTGGGTATTAAAACCAGTTTGAACTTGGAACACAGTGACAGGGACTCATTTGACTTTGTTTAATGAGGGAGGATAATTTGTTAGCGGTGAAATCGTAAAATGTTCCTGTTTGTGAAGGTTTAGTGAGTGACTGTTTATGGCAGGTTGTGAGTTAGGCTCTGTTGTTTGGCTGAGTTGGAGTTGGCTTTTCTCGTCTGGTCTTTTCAGCAGGGAAACTGCAAGGAAAAAATGCATTTTTAAATTCGGTCATCGCAGTAAATATTTCATTTTGTTTGTGAAGCAGGCTTTGCTTGGTGTGTGATTTCTAGTTTAGATATATTTCTTGCTGACAAAGAGGAGACCTGCTGAGACCAGGACCATGTGAACAATCTCATTTTGCCCCTAAGTACTGTGCATCACAGAGAAAATACTGCGCATGCGGTAAGAAGTTCAGATAGATTGTGGTTTTTCTGTGTATTTGTCCTATGTCCTGCTGTGCATTTATTTACAGAAGCTTTCAGGTGGTTTTGTGTGAAGAGAAATAGCAGTTTGTAGGTGTTGTTTTGATGCTTTACTGTACTTTTTTTTGTTCACCACCTATTATTCAAGTTTGAAAGTAGTCGGGTGCATTTTACAGACAAATATTCTATTTACTAATATGGAAAAGAGAGCCAAGAAACATCAGATAAATGGCAAAAAGCAAAACGTCTAAATAACTGTCACTTTGGGAACTGGAATGCATCAAAGTAACTTTCCTAAAAATGGTAGCCCTTGGCCCGTGAGAATGACATCACTGTCCTCTGCCTACAAGCAAGGCAAAATAGAGTGTGCTGAGTAAAATGTAATTAAAAGCCATGCTTAGATAAGAAGAGTAAACCTATCTAGCTGATTGTGCAGTAAATGAAGTTATTGATTTAGTATCTGTAAGTTTATGAACTTCTCCCAGCGCTCTGTCCTGTAGAGGCTAGAACCTGTACCTCCTCAGAAAAGCTGTTGGTCTTGGCTGTGCCTTCCCTGTTTCCAGCCAAAAAGCCACTGTCTGAAGCAGAGCCATTCTTTGTTTGCCCAGATGCAGATGAAACCCAAATGCACCCCATCGTAGCCAGACTTCCTTGCATGGCTCTTTTCTCATATCAGGGCTGTCTAAGGGTGCAGCGAGTGATGTCTTCTTGCTTTCCCGAAAGTTTCAGCTCTTAACTGAGACAGTGTGAAAGATGCCATACACCCAGCTGCACTGGGAGTTGGAGGCAGCTGGGACCGGTGCCTCTGTTTGCCCCCAGCTAAGCCCAAAGGATGGGGAGCAGTGCCTGTAGGTGCTGCCTGTGCCATAGGTTGCCTCTCAGCAGGGATGCAGCTCCCGTGCAGGACAGCTCTGGTGAATGCTGCTCCTTCCTTCTCCTCCTGGCACACAGCAATACCTCCCTCTCCAGGGCTGGGCTGCACCTAGCACAGCCGTGAGCTTGTAAAGGCTGAACAAAGATGGGCTTTAGCATGTGAGGGTGGTATCATCTCTAGGAATAAGCCTCTGACTGACTATAAATATTTCTTTGTGTACCATCAACTACAAAAGAGTACATAAAGTCTCGTTTTTCTTTTGTTGTGTACTAGATCCCTACAGATGAGCAGGACATGCTGCCTTGAAGTCAATAAGAGGACGTCAATGCGTTTCTAAATGCTTTGTGGGTAATGCTTGTGATTTCCTTATTTCTCACTAGGTGCAAAAAATGACCCTTAACAATGTTACCATGCGTCGCACCCACAACAGCAGCCTGCAGCAGCAGCAGCAGCGCTGGAGCATCCCTGCTGATGGAAAGAATCTGCTGGTCCAGAAAGACTCCAATGAGTACAACCCGCAGAAGCGATACACCATCAGTCCTGATGAATACTACAGAAGGAGCTGGTCCTCGGAGTCGTCCGACTCCGTCATCTCCTCTGAGTCCGGCAGCAATTGCTACCGGGTGGTGCTGATCGGGGAGCATGGCGTGGGCAAGTCCTCACTAGCCAACATCTTTGCGGGTGTGCATGACAGCATCGACAGCGACTGTGAGGTGCTGGGAGGTAGGTCATTATGCCCTGGAGTGTTCATGTTTGCTTGCAATCAGTGCTGCCAGTAGTAATTGGCACAGAAAATCAGAGAGGCCATTTAATGAGAAATTGAGGTAACAGATGTTTGGATCTGATCACCAAAATTGATTCAACATATGCATCTCTCTTAAGAAAATGAGAAAGCAAAGTAAGTTGAGTAAGATACTCACCAACAGTGACTGAAAGTCTCTGAAAGACAACAATTCAGATTCTTATGCATTTAATTTCAAAATACCTGTTGGAAGCTGCCTCATTCCTACATGGGATGATGCTACACAGGAGGCTGGTTCAGCTTTCAGGCTGGTCCAACATTTGTGTCACCACTGGCTCCATGGGACTGACTCCAGCTTTCTGGGGAGAGAAAACAACTGACGGTCCTTGTGCTCTATGAGAATGAAATGCTTAGAAGTAAAATATAAAGAAAAAGCCACTGCTGAGTCCTTCAATCACCTCCATAATATTTGCCATAAGAAGTCATCTCAGCCATTCTGTATACACACATTACCTCAGCGTAGGCTGTATAGAGTTTGAGTAAAACATTTCTCCTCCTCATTTCATGTTACTTGCACAGCATGGGTTCCCCCGGGGGAAAACAGACAAAGGTCCTTCAGCAGTGTAGGAAAATTGCTGTTGCCCAAACAGGGGGAAAAGGCACAAGCTGTAGGGTTTTCTTTCATGCTTCCCCCTTCCTATCCTCCTCTGCTTTGTTTAGGACTGCAAGGTGTTCTTTAGTCCCAAAGATCAGACCACGCGGAAGGTGAAGCTGTGGCACCAAGTCCTGGGCTATATTGTTTGTGAGATGCTGATGTGGAAGGATTGTGCTGCAACAGACATCAGCTGTGGCTTTAAGGAGGCAGACACTGTGGCCTTCGGAGGAGATGCAGGGTGCTGGCTGGTTCTGCTCGTCAGCATGTAGGACTCTCCTTGTCTCTCCCGCATCCCTGCCCTCTCCTGCCTGTACTCCCTTGGTGTGATGGTGCTTCTCTTCCAATCCCCAGTGCAGCAGGACAGCTTTTTATGTCTTTACCTCTCTGGTTAGGAGAGGCTTTACCCAGGATTTAATACATCCCAACATCAGGAAGGCTGGACCTGCATTTTCCTTGCTTGCTGTCGCAGACTGGGGGCACAGATCTCTGTGCCTTTGGGGGGTTTGAAATTCCCCATGGTGCAGTCACTTTGAATCAGTTCTTCAGGTGTGCTTTGTCTGCAGCTCCTGCCACTGACTATTCCCGTAATTCCACCAGCTCCTCAGGCTGGAGTATCTCTGATTAAAGGTTTCCTGGTGCTACACCACCGAACGAGAGTAAGACGCTTGGGCAAGCAGTCAGAAAATGCATCTGATTTGCTTTGCACACCCCAGTCAGACAGTTTTCCTCTCCTCCATGCGAAGCCGTATGGTTTCCTCTTTCATTCGCACTTCCAGCAATATTGCTTGGAGTGTAGCAGTGACAGATTTTCAAGGCCAGCTCTGCTGAGGTATTGTAAAGCTTGCTGTTGTTGTATCTCTCCTGTTTTAGTCTCATCTTCGAAATAAGCATGAGATGAACTAGTAGCTCACTTTCAGTGTGTTTTATATCCCATGGAAGTTCCTTAGGCTTGCCCAAGGTGCAAATCAGTGCTGAATATGACCATCTGGGCATAGTATTTCAGAGGAGTGTGATTAAGTATTTGTAGCCTCTCCAAGTGTAACAGAGTGGAGCAGCAGTCCTCTGGATCTTGTCCTCTGGTGTATATGGAGCTTGTTCCCATGCAGATGTTTGGTCAGTTAAAGAAACTATTCTCCAAAATTTAGCTTGCAAACTGGAAATTTTATTACAAGACAGAGTAGTTTCAGGGTAGCCAGCTCACAGAGGGAATACAGATGGTTTTATGGACTGGCTTTGCTGCTGACTGTAGGATTAACCTAACTCATGAGCACAAGTGTCATGCTATAGGGCCTGCAAGGGAGACTGCTCCTCTTGATCAGCTTTGCTTTTTTCATCTCACCATTTTAAGCTGCGTCAAGCCTGTCCACTTTTTAACTTTATTTTAAATGTGTAATATTTTGGTCTCATTCTTTTGCATGGATGTACGTTCCTGGCTTCAAGGAAAGGCTCTGATTACAATTTAGAGGAAAATTCACTCCGTTAATGCCCAACAGAGCTTATACGAGGCAAAGGTTAAGACACAGTCCTGTCTACAAGCGTGATTGGGACAGACCCCTTAAACACTACAGTGAGAGGGGTGGTTTGCTCAGAAGCCCAGAGCCTGGCATTTTTCACTGACCAGCAACGCAAGACTAGAGATGGGTCCAAACCCCAGATTGCTCTTCCAAATGTCCCCAGGTTTGGGCTGAAGAAGGGTGATTAGTATGTGAAGCAGAAGCTAGACCAAGATTTCACAGTAAGGGCTGATCGAAGTTAGGAGTGGCAACAGCCCCCCTCAGATCTAAGAACAACTTAGTCACATGGTGTTTATAGTCTGGGTATGAATTTTTGTGGCCTCAGTACAAGATCATTGAACTCCTGTGGTTTGTTGATTCCTTTGCTTCTTGACATGAAAGATAGTGTAGGAAATCGTGAAAAGGGAGAGAAGTCTCAGCCTCCCTAAAACTCACCATCTCTTGTCTCCCAAAACCCTGTCCTCATTGCTTGGTAGACTGTTAGCTGTATTGCTCCCAGCAGCAGTGACTGTTCACCCGTAAACTGTCCCTGCTAAAGCGAAAGCAAATATTTTCCATTACTCAGCCTCGCTGGACTCTGCTGCTCCCATGGGGCAAATGTTCAGCCTTTGGTTATTTCTTCCACTGGTTATATTTTCTCTCTCTCACATAAGATAAAGAGAATATCAGCCAAAATAATGAACATTTCGTTTCCTGATCTTTCAGCCTCCTTCATATATCATGGAAAGTAAGACAACCCATAATGAATGGAGGGCAGGTTCAATGCTGATGGAAATGAGGAAAGAAATGAATGTGAGCCAGCATAAAATCTGGCTCGATAACTTGAACTGTGAACAAATGATACGTATTCAACTACTTGTTTTTTGTAATGCACATGATGCCACAAAATAATATATGACCAACCTTTCTGATTTCCTTTCCAGAAGATACATATGAAAGAACCCTGGTGGTGGATGGGGAAAGTGCAACCATTATACTGCTCGACATGTGGGATAATAAGGTACTTCAATTTGTTCTAGTCAAATGCCAAAAGAAAAGGGCATGTGAATAACTGCTAATATTAAAAGTAGGTATCTTTTGGGACAGAAAGTAGGTGTTTTCCATACTTCAACATTAGGAAAAATATGGGATTAACCCCACGCCCACACCAAGTCGAGCATGCCTAATAGCTCTGCAGTGTGAGCCTGAGAAGTGCAAGCCTTCTTTGTTTTTTTAATGATAAACCAAAACATTCAAGCCATTTTCCAGAACATGTTCATTCCAGTCTAAAGCCAGCACAATGAATTATCTGGGGCAAGTTTTTCCCTCCTTTGTGGTGAAGTATTCGTACCATCACCGCATTGGAATTACTTTTAGTGTGACTGTGATTCAAACCATACCCATTACAGTTGCAGCAGGAATGTATTTGGATTCTTTAATGTTATACATTCTAAGTAAAGTCTGCTCTGGGCATAACGATGCCTGACCGTTTCATTTGAACAGCGTGAAGGAGAATGGATTCGAGACCACTGCATGCAAGTGGGAGACGCATACTTGATTGTCTACTCCATCACAGACCGCGTGAGCTTTGAGAAGGCCTCCGAACTCAGAATACAGCTCCGCAGGGCACGCCAGAAAGAAGACATCCCCATTATTCTGGTTGGCAATAAAAGTGACCTTGTCAGGTGCCGCGAAGTTTCAGTGGCAGGTAAGGAAAAGGAGGAGGATAAAATGACATAAGTGCTAACAGTCATCTAGTAGCTTTTGAACAAAATGCAGAGCTCTGGCTGAGGGAGTACACTGTGATCAGGACTGAGCAACAAAAGAGCAATAAAACAGCAGGGACTGGACCAAAGGGCAGAGCAGCTTGAATTTCTTCCCCTCCAGTTCCTAGTGTATGACCACTGCATTATGTGGTATCTCTGCTAGCTGGAAACCCTTTGGGCTTCCAATATGTGCTTTTGCATAACGTGTAGCCCCCTTTATTCTGCTGCCAAAGTTTATCTCTTCCTTTAACCTGTTCTCTGTCCTTCCTGATGAATTAAAATTCCCTCTCACCCTTCGTTTTTATAGTATGGGCAGGAACGGTGCGCCTTTCAGGAGAGGTCTCCTTGCTGCCTTGCTTTGGGATGCTGAAACATCTGCTCACTGCTGCATACAAAAGAATAACCAGCCTGTGCCACTCTCCCAAATCCCAGGGAGCCCTAGGCCCACAAATAGGAATAGAGAGACTGCTGGGAAAGCTGCTGCCAGCTCCTAAGGTCTGCAGTCAGTAATAACTCTTCTTGGAGAGCCTTCCCTGATGCTTAGGTGACACAACACACAGTAATGCATTAGATGACCTCATCTTGGCCCATCAGAAACATAGGTTCCTCTGCTCCACATTTACTTCTCTCTGCTGCCATTCTGCTCTTCTGCTTCCCAGTTGATCTAGACTTTTTTTTTCCACTGTGGATGTGCACAGTTCCCCACCCCCGACACAGTTGCCCCAAGTGAAGAGTTTGAACTGAGGAGTACATCAGCAGTCCAGGGATGTCTGTTTGTCTGCTCATTCCTCTCTGCCCCACTTGAAAAATCTTTTGGAAGATGACAGGTGCATTCATGTCATTTTAGTCATCCTGGTGATGAGTTCATGTCAAGCCAGAAGACAGAAAAAATTGGCTTGCATGTGAAAGACAGCTGTCAAGTTTAGCTTAGGTTCACGTAATTAAGGAAAAGAACTATGATGTCAGATGCACCTCTAAAGCTGTAGGCCTTGTTTTGCCTTTATTTAAGGGGTTTGTCCTTGTCTCTGTTCACGCCAAAGCTGCTGCTGTCCCAAGACCCTGGTTTACAGCCATGACCCAAGCAGGAGGCTGGGCTCTGCCTCCTATGGGGGTGAGAGCTGTGCTGTGCGCATGGCGGGTGCTGTCATCACCCTGTAATGCAAACAGATGGAGTTTGCATGTAAGATGACCAGGTGGTTTTGAGTCACATAGCTGACGTCTCAGCCTGCGGTGTCTCCACGCGAGTTGGTCAGCCCCTGCTCCCTCCACAGCTGACAGCGGGGACTGGGCTTTTCCAGGAGGGGACTCACCCTGCCTCGCTGGGCAGGGAGTGTGACACAGAAAAGATGAATCACAGCCTAGCAGGTGGCTTTGGGTGATTAAGGATTTATCCGTGCCTATATTAGGCTCGAGGAATTCCCCCGGCGGCACTGGCTCCCCACACGTGGCAGCCTGCGGCCGCTTTGCCTCCCTGCTGCTTGTGATGCCTCGTGACATACCCACCTTGCAATTTTTGCAGAGGGACGAGCCTGCGCCGTTGTGTTTGACTGCAAGTTCATTGAGACCTCAGCAGCCGTGCAGCACAACGTGAAAGAGCTCTTTGAAGGCATCGTGCGGCAAGTCCGGCTCCGGAGGGACAGCAAAGAAAAGAACGAGAAGCGGCTGGCATACCAGAAACGGAGAGAGAGCATCCCCAAGAAAGCCAGGCGGTTTTGGGGCAAAATAGTTGCCAAGAACAACAAGAACATGGCCTTCAAACTCAAGTCCAAGTCTTGCCATGACCTATCAGTACTTTAAGAACGCTGGACTCTGCCAGAGCTTGTGGCATTTTGTGGACATTATCTAACTATGACGTGGGACAATCAATCAATCTATATTAGATTGGGCTATCAAAGTGACTTAGGTTCACAGTTGTGATTGTGATGATACGTGCTGGCATAAGAACAGCACGGTGCATGGAAATATCTTTCTTTCTTTCTTTTTTTGTTGGTAGTTTAAAAAAAAAAAAAAGTATAGACCAGAATGACCCAAAGTTATGCTGGGAAGTGTTCTGGACTGTACCTGTTGTTTCTCCTCTCACCTCCAGATAATAGAGTAAGAACCTCGAACTGTCATGACTTGGGAAGTGAATACTAAATTCTTTACTCTTTCTTCTTGTTATTATGATTTGTTTTTAAAAACTGTGGAAAGAATTGATGAACTGACTGGGGATTTGTCCTTTGCCAGTTGGCTGGTCAGGCTTGAGCACCCACAGCTGAAAAATCTGCATTTTTGTAGGATAGTCACCAAGACACTTTTTTTTTTAATTTCAAGGATTGGTTTTAATGAGTTTACACATCTCTCACCTCGAAAATATTTAAAGGAAAAATCCTGTAATAAAACAAAATTTCCTCTCGTATTTTCATATTATGGGCCTGTTTAAAAATCATAGTAAAATTAAAATTAAAGTGCAAGTTGTATTAAAGTGCATCAAGTGCAGGATGCCAAACCTTTATAAATCACCTGAGCTTTTTTAAGAAACCACACGGACTCCTTGTATCCAGCCTTGGCCTTTCTCTATGCCAGAGCTCTGCTGTATTTATTGTTGTGCAAAATAACAAGCATTTTAATGTGGAGGGGAAATGTATTTATTACCAAGTTTCTTAAAAGAATAATGTTAATTTTATTACTGTTTTCTATCTAATGTCTTTTTTCAGATATGCAAGTTTTTACTTACATGCCTTATAATAAAATAAATAAAATATATGACTGCCTTTGAGCCTCAGTGGGAAATCCCTAAGAATTTTTTCAGGTTGAGAAAACGTTTTGAATGCTGGGCAACACTGTGACATGACAAGTACAGCAGGGATTGCTTACATCTCTGAACACAGGCTGCTTAGCAACCTAGGATCACAAAGCAAGGATTACCCGCAGCCCCAGAGCTATGAGTGCACGGTATCCCTCATGTGCAAATGTGGTTGTGGTGGCAGAGATAAAAATAAATCATTCTCCTAAAGGGTGTTTGGCCCTAAGCCTGAAAACACTTTAGAAATGTAGATGGATACCATTACACCAATTTTGGAGACGAAAAGAAGTGAAATGCTACATTCAGGGACAGCAAGCAGGTAGCTGGCATGGTGTGCACTAATCCTCAGTTCCTGTTGGGCAGAATTGTGTTATTTTCCTCCTGGCTATGCTGGTTTCTGTGGGCACACTGCAGAGTTCAAGGTAGAGGTATAGTCATGTTTTGCCCACAGAGGGCTCAGAAAAGCTGGCAGCTGATCTTCCTTGGTGATGAAGGCAAAATAAATGTGATGCTAATAAGGTGAGAACTGGGTTCGGCTTCTTGGGCTGTGCAGCTTTCATGCACCAAACGCTCTGGAAAGGCATGAGCTTGCTGAGTGTTTGCCCAAAATTGCCTCTGCTGAGGGGATGACTTTTAGCAGTTCCATAGGGGCAAAATATCATGTGGCAGGATGACTCTGCGCTTGTGCATTATTCAGACTGCCCTGGAAAGGAATTCCAGATCTAGAATAAACTGTTGGCAAGAACAGAAAACAATGTTTTGAACAGTGCACAGACAAGATTCCTGCTACTGGATTTTGAATGAATACTTTTGAGTTGTCAACATGCAACTTCAGGTTAACCCAGAGCCATCTAGAGAATGATACTCACTCCAATACCAGTTTTCAGAGCCTTTAAACTCTCAGAACCTTTTCCCTATTCAAGAATGGAAATAAAATCTCACAAAATAAACAATTTTAAAGATTATTTTTAAGAACTGAAAGTATAGCTGAACACAATTGGCCCATTTCCTTAGTCTGTTCTATATCTGTCAAGCTATGGACCCAACAAACCTAAACCAAGCAGGTTTTGAAGAAATATAAAATGTCCATGTTGAACATACAGCCTTTAGGGGCAAAAGACATCCATGTTCATAGCATCACTGGATACACAGATAGTATCATAAAAGTTTGGAATTACCTAGTAAGTTTTCACGCCCTCACTTATCTCCTTCAACTCCTTCCCAGGATAACAGAATTTCCATCTAAAGCATATGATTTTTTACAGAAAAAGCCCAGTGTGGTAGGCCGATTCCCCAGAGCTGCCACAAGCTACCACAAAGAGTCGTGCAGCGGCCATGCACGGCATGCCCTATCACCACCTTTCTCCTGTGGCCAGGAGGAACAGACATCTGTCCCCTGGGGCTGCTGCTGGACCAGGGCTGGTCCCTCTGAATAGCACAGCACTGCCTTTGGACCAAAACTATTTGAAGAGCTGCCTCCACCTTGCATGTCCCAGTCAACCTCCCGCTGGCTCTCTTGGTCCATTCTGCAGGCTCCTGGCTTGCCCCGAGTTCTCAGGGAGAGCGTGGAGGAAGCTGTGGGGTGAAGAACCACCACCAGCAAGATCCCCTCCATGGAGTTCTTGCTTCAGTTTGCTCAGATGCTGTTGGGGGTGCGTTACTGTCTGACCTCTGGATGTGGCGTGAGAGGATTGGTGCTGAGGAGCCACACTCTGCCCGTATCAGGGCTTTGCTTTGCTTTGGGCCAGATCTAGCCTGGTTCTGTGGACTGAATGTCCACCTGGGACTGCAATGCCTGAGCTGCACTCCTGAAGGGCACTGTGAGTTTTACCTGAAAGGGACCCTGGTTATCTGCTGTGTGCTGCATGTCTCCAGCGAGCTGGGCACAGAGGAAGGGCCGGGGCTTTCTTCTGCAGCTTGTGAGATGAATCTGAGTCATGGTTTTAGCTGATCAGCACCAGATTATCAAACACAGAAATGCTTACTATATATAACAGCTGATGTACCTGGAATGACTAATTAACACTATTTTAATCTGGAATGCTGACATTTCAAACCCTTAATATCCACAGTCCCGCTGTTCATCTCAGATGTGAGTGTCCAAAACTGTGGAACAGATCAATCAGCGATTCTAATCACTGCTCCAGCCATATATTAAGTCAGGGCTACACTGACAGGTCCTAATGCGATAATTACAATGCTGGCCCCAGAGATCTGGCAGTAGCTGTGGAATACGTGAGTCACAGCAGCGAGCGCACCAAGGCCAAAATGGCAAAACTCACGGAGTCCAAACAAAATAAAATAAATACAGCGAAAAAAGAAAAGTTTTTTTAAGAACACACAAAATGCCAATTATAGTGTAATAGCTGTTATAAAAAGCTCTTTTTAGGAAGATAGATCAGATCAGCAAGAGGAATTAGGGGGCTCGTCCAGCTTTAATTAATTTAATCATGACAGATTAACTGCAAGAAGAAAGGTTTACTTATGCTTTGGGACAAAACTGCACCAAGGAATTATTCATTATTATGGGACTATGTGGCTTTGTAGGGTGCTATGAGCTTTTGGACTTGGGAGAATTATTGATAAAATTTAGTCAAGTGAAAGAAGGACATTTTCAATGAAATCAATGGATGCACTGTGGATTTAGCTCTCACATATACAAGCTTTTCAACATCGACCCCTTGGAAAGCTTTAAAGACCGTGGACCGGAGTTCTCTCCCTTGGGCTGCCTTGGAGTGCAGATACAAGTGAGAGAAAGGGCTCCCGACAGCAGCAGTCCTGGTGAAGATAACGTGATCTACAGAAGGCTGCAGCAGAGGAAAGCAGCAGCTGATTTCTGTGCAGTGTTGCATCTACAATCAGCTACAGCTCTTCTTTCTCTTTGGGAAAGCTTTTTAGAGAAAGCTGTGACACCCGGAGAAGAGGCGAGGTAGTAAGGAATACTAATGGTGTTTCACTGGTGAGATCCCCAGACTAATAGATTCTTGAATCTCCAAAAGTGAACCCTGCAACTCATTCCTTGCAGTGCCCCTGAAGACTGTAGAGCTGAATGTATTGCGTTAATCACTCCTGTGTCTGACCCGCAAACACAGGAGATCAAAACTGGTGAGAACTGTGGGGCTCTGGGGCTGGTCCTCCTCTGACTCTGTTTTCTGGACTCAGTAGAGGCCGTTGCTCAGTTAGGAGGGCAAATGCTGTGGGCTCTGGTGGTGTTCAGCACACGACTGGTGTTTACCAGATGTGGCTTCCAGGTGCACAAAATAATATTTAATGAGAACTGTCATAGAATCGTGGAATAGAATCATAGAATGGTAAGGGTTGGAAGGGACCTTAAAGATCATCTGGTTCCAACCCCCCTGCCGTGAGCAGGGACATCTTCCACTAGATCAGGTTGCTCAAAGCTCCATCCAACCTGGCCTTGAACAATTCCAGGGAGGGGGCATCCACAACTTCCCTGGGCAACCTGTTCCAGTGTTTCGCCACCCTCATGGTGAAGAATTTCTTCCTAATCTCTAATCTAAATCTGCCCTCTTTTAGTTTACAGCCATTCCCCCTTGTCCTATCACTACACACCCTTGTGAAAAGTCCCTCTCCATCCTTCCTGTAGGCCCCCTTCAGGTACTGGAAGGCTTC
>Ga0065711_1001112_pt1 | contig 48111 bp, 29 predicted proteins | sample Hoacrofraction12_FD_59098 | JGI IMG/M metagenome (GOLD analysis project Ga0065711, IMG submission 59098) | Hoatzin crop microbial communities from Cojedes, Venezuela - Epithelial fraction 12 v2 (version 2) | ecosystem: Host-associated > Birds > Digestive system > Esophagus > Crop | place... | reverse complement strand
GAGGGTGACGGAGCCCTGGAACAGGCTGCCCAGGGAGGTTGTGGAGTCTCCTTCTCTGGAGATATTCAAGACCCGCCTGGACGCGGTCCTGTGCAGCCTGCTGTAGGTGACCCGGCTTCAGCAGGGGGGGGTTGGACTAGATGACCCACAGAGGTCCCTTCCAACCCCGAACATTCTGTGACTCTGTGATTCTGTTACGTGTTCAGTTGTGAAGCGGCATTGAATTCAGTAAATGTGCTGGTGGGTTTTATGGCTGGTACCCTTGGTGCCTATGAAGAGCAGGCTCTCGGGTCGCAATTGCTGCTGGCTGATTTGTGGAAGGGCTGGGAGACCACAGACAAAAGTTACTTGTGCTGTAGGACCCCGATGGTGTGCACCATTACCTGTAACATCTGCTTGGTTATTGGGTGTAAACTTACACATTCAGCTGGGGACTACACAACATTAAAGACAGATGGTAAAACAAGTATCATAAACAATTATTGTAATAAGTGCTGCGTTGAGGTAATCTCTAATTTAACCTCACAGAAAAGAGAAAGAACTGAGAGTAACTTTAATGAAATGCAAGTATACACTATAATCATCTTCAGCTGCTTGTGTGTAATAGGGCCTGGTAATAGATGCAGAGGGAACGGGATAATATTCCTGGTAATAGATGCAGAGGGAACAGAATAATATTCTTGTCTTGTGCTGCAGTCCCATCCATGAGGGATGAATAGAGGGAGTGAATAATACCGCTGTATCAAGACTGCCTGCTGCAAAATTGCTCCTCATAGTTGACACCTCGTGTTACGCCCAAGCCCCAGCCAGGGGCAGGAGGATGTCAGGCTGCTAAGGGCTGGCATACAGGGTTGTGTCAACTAGAAAAAAAAACCTAAAAACTCAGACAATTTGATGACAAAAATCAACTGGAAGTATAATAACAGCATCCTGGAAACTGATGTGTAAGCCTCTAGAGGGGTGATAAAGATGCCAGACCAGGCATCAGCAAACCTTAGCTGTGGATCCTCACATTTTCTTCTGTGGTTAGGCTAGTGGTGTCCAGCTAGTGCCTGAGCATTGCAGAACCATGCTGGTGCCTTTCTTTGTTGCTGGATCTGCCTTTGTCACCCTGTGGTACAAATATAGTAACACAGTTTCCTGCATCCTCTCTTCATGGGCTTTCTTTTTTGTCCCCTGTAAAGGATGTAAAACTTCTGCAGATTGAACTGTCTTATTCTGGCTTTATCCAGTGTCTTCCACTAGAACTTTAAAAATACAAATGCAAGGAGTGCCAAAACAGGCACATTTGCGAGGCAAGACGAAGACTGTGATAAAGGTCTCTCACCATTTGTTTTTGAAGCCCCCTTTTTATCTCGCGCTGTCAATACTCACCCGACAGAGCCCCAGGGCACCGCACGGATACCTGGGCTCCTTCTGCAGCAATCCTGATGTGCCTGGGGCACCAGGCCACCGCGAGAACCGGGGCAGCGCTGCCTCGGTGTGCCGCTTGCATCTCTTGGCCCAGAATAAAAAGGGAAGGTTGTCCGTCCGCGATGCCACCATCCTATTGCCACTTCTGACCCTTCAGCGGGGTGAGCCTGCAGGCATGGCAGTCGTTTTGCCCGCGCTGCCCGGCAGTTAGAAGACAGTAGCTCTTTGCCTGCTGAGGTGGCCGGTCTGCAATGCAGGGCCTGGGCACCCAATTAGGGATGCCATGTATTGGCACTGCTTTAGGCATATTCACTGAGAACATGACAGTGTGGCATAAACCTTCCGTGGTTACAAATTTCACTGATTGACTAAGATGCCATTTCTTAAAAAAAAAAAAGGGCAAAAAAAGGCATATTTGTAGAGTGGAAAAGATTTAACTGGTGTGGATAAAAGAGGGGAGGCAAAAAAGATTTAATACTGTTCATTGCTCACGGATACTGACTCTCCCCTTTTCATCTCTGTGTACATTTTTTGGGGGGAAACAAAGACTGCACACAACTGTGAGTGTCTCCAGCAAGCTTCCTGGGGGATCTGTGACGGCACCTTAAGCCAGGTGTTACCTGGTTTTGAGACAGTTTCAGGTTTTCCAGCGCCTTCCCAACAGCCAACTTGACACGAAGCAACAAGACAGCTCACAGAGGAGAAAACAAATTGACATTTAACGACGAGTCTTTTGCACCGATGTTTCTGGCTGCCCGGGGGCTGTGACTTGGGCAGAGGCAGAGGTGAAGCAGCTCCCCCGTTTCTGCCAGCCCAGCCTCAGGCCTGCCGTGCCGCAAAGGAGAGCAATTGAGAAGGGGGGTGAGAGGCGTGAGAGGAGACCCAGACCCGCTTGCTGCTTTTTCCACCGTGTGCTTTGGTAGCTGGAGGTGACAAGTGCCGCGCGTGAGGAGCTTCCCCGCTGCGCAGTCGGGTGGCTGGGCAGCATCAATGGGGTTTAGTGGGGCTTTCCTGCAGGACCTCATCATTTCTAAGCAAACCCAACCATCCAGATTGACCAGCTACCCTTGTTCTACCAGCTACTGAGCCCCCCTTTGTACCTACCTGTGGTTGCTAAATCCTTCCAGGCCAAGCAAGAGAGAAAATCCTTGCCCAGAAGAGCCAACCGCTTGTTATTCCCAGCGGAGCTACGTTACAGCTGTGTCATGGGGAGCCTCCCAGCTGGGATGACCACATCAGAGCACATCAACCCCATACTTGCGGGCGACAGACTGGCTTTGGAGGCAGCTTTCCCCTTGAAACGCTGCTGCCACCACCTTTGAGCGCAGTACCGGTCTTGGGGAGGAGGGTGACGTCCACCCCCCGAGTGCACACGCTCCATCTATCTCCAGCACAGAGTTAAATCTGCATGAAAATGAGGGATCAGCTTGTGCCTCAGGTGGTATTAACCATCTCTCCGTGATCTGCCTGGCATCAGAGGCTTCAGAGAGCATGGGTGCTGCAGAGGGATGTCAGCAGCGTGAGCCCAGTGCTGGCTCTGTGTGGGGTGGGGGGCTTGGGACGCTGCCGGGAAGGGGCTCCTGCCAGCCAAGTCAGGAAAGTCCTGTCCTACCATGGCAGTAGCAATTTGCTCTGAAATGTGTCAGAAAGTGCCCGATCTTTCATTATTTCCAGTGAGTGATTAAGCTGGGCTCAGTTTTGTCCGGCCGTAGTAATCTTCACCCTCAAAAAAAAGTAGGGAAAAAAGAAATCTGCTGTCTACCCAAAGCTGGTTATAAATGTTTCTCTTTTTCAGCTGACTAACATAAATGCTTGATTAGCAGAGGCCTGTTGCCCTCTAATGCAAGTAAAAGCACTGAGTCTCAGAGAATACACTTCTACAGCTGTCTCTGTACTCAGTAACAAAAATGCTGGGTTTCTTTTCTTTTCTTTCTTTCTTTCTGACCTCAGGAACCTGCTGGCATCGATTATCCTCCCATGGACTCAGCAGACACCATCACCACCATAGCAGGGCCCAGCGCTTTCAGCATCCCCCTCCCGATAAGGCAGAAGCTGTGCAGCAGCCTGGACGCACCCCAGACCAGGGGCCACGACTGGCGGATGCTGGCCCACAAGCTGAAACTGGACAGGTGAGCGGGGCTGCCTGCGCCTGGTCGGGTGGCAGAGCCCCCGGGAGGGATGCGCAAAAGGGTCCCGGTGAAGATGAGTGATGGCAGATGTGTTGTCTACAGCCTGGTCAGGCTGACCGCACAGGAGATGAGCGCCTTGACAGCACCAGCAATGGGCATGGGCCGAAATCACGTAGATCCACGTGGCCTTCATGCGGCTCATAAAAATGAGTTTCCTTTTGGCTTGTTGCAGGTACCTAAATTATTTTGCTACGAAATCGAGTCCCACCGGGGTGATCCTGGATCTCTGGGAAGCCCAGAATTTCCCTGACGGCAACCTGAGCATGCTGGCAGCGGTTCTTGAAGAAATGGGAAGACATGAAACCGTTGTTTCTTTGGCAGCAGAAGGAAATTACTGATGCAGCCTTGGTGCGAACAGGAAGGACAGACGCAGGGAGCGGTAATGCCCTGTTATTACAAACGAGGATTGAAATGAAAAGCCAGACCAATGAGTTACACAAGAGACGTTTCAGAGAAGAAAGCAAGCAAACAAACGAGAAAAAAAAAAAAAGCAGCCCTGACCTTCACACGTGCTCTCCTTGTACATTATCACAGGATCTAAAAGAAATCATGCAAAGTTGTACCTTGAAAATATAAATCAACCTAATGTTCCTCTCGGCTTGGCTGTACACTGCTTGGTACAGGATTTTACAGTTTCCTAGGAAACGCTTTTTATTGCTATCCAGATATATGGATAAACTTTCTTAACAATCCCAGTTTCTATGGATGTTGTTTACATCAAATTCTGGACAGGGGTAAGGAGACTGTCCATGGCTCTTTATATTTTTTGTTTAAAGCCATTCTAGACAAGGCTATGGACAGTTGGTTGTGGCTATTTCAGCTTATTGGTTTCTGAGGAATTCAGATTTTGGCTACAATTCTGCACATCGATTGTCTCACAATGATCCTCCTGTCATTGTTCCGTTTCCTAGACCTACTTGTAAAAAAAAAAAAAAAAAACCAACAACAAGAAAATCACAGTTTGAGACATGTGCATCTGGAAAGCAGGTACTCTGGGTGCTAAGCAGGAACACATGCAACATCCCCTTCCTTCCCCCAGGCAGTCCCACTGAGCCCATGTGGAAAATAGCTGTTAGGGCAGTGGGGAACGTAGGATCGGAGTTAATTTTCAATTCACAATGTAACAACACCCTTTCCACCCCTTTGCTGTACAGGAGGGGCCGGATATGCAGTTCAGAGTGGTTATGGGGAGGAAAAAAACGAAACCCAGAAAAAAATTAAAAAGAGAAGTTGCTATGATAATTATTTACTAATTAGTATCTAGTGCAAGGATTATAATGATTATTATTATTACCATTATTACTTTATTTCTAATTTTGTCAGCAGCAGAATGAATCATTCCCATTTTTACGGAACCTCTTGTCCCCTTCCTGAAGGCCTGCTAAGATGCGTCCTTCTGTATGCTGTCTGTCCTTCCCTTCTCCAGCCATCGTACTCCTCTTCCAAAGTCCTCTGCTAGCCCACGAGGGCTGCTCACCTGGTGTTAGCATTGCTGTGCTTCATGCCCAGTGCAAAGCTGGTATAAACTGGTGACGCTCTGCTGAAGTCACTGATCTGCACCCACAAAGGATCTAACCCCGCACCCCTCCCTGGGATGTTTTGCACCACCTTGGTGCCTCCAGGTTGCTCCAAGAAGCAATCCTGTCCTGAGGTGGCTGTGAACCAGTGACGGCCTCCCGGTCCAAATACACATAGCCTGCTGGTTCAGGAGGATGGCTGCAATCATGGAGGCACTGGCATTGGCCACCGATCTGTGCATCCAAGGTGGGCCTCCATATGTCTTGCTTTGCTTTGAAGCGGTCTCAGAGCCAGCAGCTCGCCTTAGCTTCCCATGGAGCCACAGATGCTCACTCTTACCGAAACCCACCACCTCCTCCACCCTTGCGGTGGTCAGGGCTGCTGGGAGTCATCTTCTGGGTCATTTCTGGGTGCGATCTGCTCGGCGGATCTCTGCTGCTCTTCCGGAGCTTGCTGCAGCCAAGGAGGTCTCTGCTGTGTGAGCCAGTGTAGGGTGGTGGGGCGGCGAAGTCGAAATCCCATGTACCACACTTGGCTGCCTTCGCTGCGCTCCCTCCGCCGCCTGGGCAGGGCAGTGCGGGTCCTCACTGGCTGACCGCGGGGACGTTTGTCCCTCTCGGCCACCTCCCTCCTGGCCACCACGAACAGCTGAAGTGGGAACTGGGCAAAAGGAGCAAACTCTTGCTTTTTGGGTTGTCACTGCAAACATTTTGTTTCCTGCTCAGTGAAAAGACTGACGCTTTGGTACATGACTGCGCACAGGATCACAGCAGTTTTACTGCCAGGCTTGTCTGTCCTCTACTTCTGGTGCAGACAGGCTTTCTTCCCCAGCCCGTCTGCTCCAGGTGTCCAGCCAGGCCTTGGTTATTGTTGTTGTGCACACATGCCTGCCCCTGCCCCTGCGCGTATTCCTGCTTCATCTGCTTCCCAAGACTGGGGTTCGTTTGCTTTCTTTTGTGTTTTTTTGGTTTTGTTTATCCCCAAGGCTTTCCAGATTGCGCCTTTAAAGGTAACTGAAAATGTCATTGGTCAGAATGAAAGGAAAATTTCATCTGGCCTTTTTGCCATTTGACATTTCCATAGGCTTGGGACTTTTTAATTTCTCAGCTCCCTGACACCAGCGGTGTATGATTGAGTGCTGGGCAGCGATCACAAAGCACTCCCTTCCTCGTAAGAGGTAACCTGGCAGTTTGCAAGCCAGCATTTCAGTCAAAACCGGAGACCAGAGGACATACATTTTAACTTTTGACATCTGTCTGCATTTTACATGCATAAACCCCACCTTCTCTGAATGTCGAGATGCCAAGGGCATCCTTTCCACAACCAACCATCTTCTTGTTTACCTTGGGCGTCTAATGGAGCCCATTGCAATGCTAATGGAAATCTTGTGTTCAACTTCAGGAGGCTTCGACTGGGGCTTCCAGCTCTGCCCTTTCCCTACATTTTTTACTCACCTTGGAGCTCTAAAATGGCTCTTAAAAGACGTGTCTCAGCTTTTCTCCTTCCTGTGCCATCTTTAGGTGTAACCAGTTGTATTTAGTTTGGGCTTCTTCACCCTTCCCACGTGTCCTTCCTGCATGACCCCTCTTCCAAGGCGCGTACGTAAGCTGAACTGTCCTTCGGCCCCTTCCCCTCTTTGACTCGGTCTTTGCTAGCAGATGCCCAGGCTCGCTGGTGCTCCCGGCTCAGGGCGTTTGCTGGGTGGGCAGGGCGTGCGCCCTTCTCAGAGGGGGCCTTGCCAGGAAGTGTCTCATGGTTCTCTGTATCGCTACGAGTCAATGCTCCTTTTGCCAGCTCTCTGACCTACCCGTCATGCCTCCTTCAAGAAAAGCAGATGAGCAACTTTGTTAAAATATTCTGGGGCATTTTCCTCTAACAGCATCACTGTAAAGGGTATTTATTGAGAGGAAAAGGCACTCTCTGATTAAGAGGAGCATCCACAGAGGTAAATGGCAGGCGGGAACATCACTAGGGCAACGGCACTGCCATTGCTAGGAGGTGAAGCTGCTCTTCTTCCATCCCGACTGCTCAAGAAACCTTCCCTCGCCCACTGCAAGCACAGGCTGGATGGCTTCGCCGTCCCCTGCTCCATCAGCTTTTGCAGGGTCCCAGTGCAGTGTATGCAAGCTGTCCCAGCCCAGGCAGGGCAGCAAGAAGGTGCCAGGGATGGGGACGTTTCTTCTGTGCTTTGCCACCGCCAGTCGTGGCAGATCCCACCTCACCTGACACTCCCGCTGCATTAATTTTGCTCGGTTTTTTTTAGTTTTTCTCTGGGGGTACCGCACTGGCAGGGCGTGCGGCTGGGCAGAGAGCTCTGGGACGGGCCGGCAGTGCGCATCCCTCGGCATCCCCATCCTGCTGCCCCGCGGAGCGTGGGACGCAAGGGCGGCCAGGTCCGCTCGGGAGATGGTCTTTGGTGGGAGGAAAAACCAGCGGCGGTCCCTCGGCCTGGCTTGCGGGGACACAGTGCCATCTCGTGGGGCTCAGCCCCGGCGCCAGCACGCCGTGGCTCGGGGAAAGGCTTTCCCGTGGGGCAGCTCTTGAACACGGCAAAGAAGCTTGGCAGACAGAACCGACTCTTACAAGTTATTGTACCATTTTATGTCAGGTAAGCATATCTGCTTTAATAAATAAATAAATAAATAAATAAATAAATAAGGCTGCAGGCTTTTTACCCTCCAGTTATTAGTACTTTTTTAAATGCTTATCCTTTTAGTTGTCCACTTTCGACTATGTGCTGTAGCAGTTTTGCTGCTCTTCACACCATCTCTTCATTACATGTTGATTGCTAGCGCTATAAATAATATATATATTATATAAATATATATAAAATATCTACTGACTTCAAGGAAAACCTTTAATTTCTGAGTAAGAAACACTGTCAGAGGCAGTCCTTCTCACCTGATTTTTTCCTTCAGTTCTTCTTGTGTTGTTCTTGTAAAGGTGGCTGTCAGTGTATAGGGTAAGTCTGGGGTTTGGTTGGGGTTTTCTTCTGAATTTTCTGATCACAGCTGATCCACTGTATCTCCCTAAACAGTGCAAGACTCAAGTGCTGTTTTGCTGACTCTCAAAAGTTTTGAGGCAGTGAGGGTCTCTTCCATAAAGATTTGCTTCTGTGGGAGACCGAGACTCTTTTTTTTCCCATGTCACTGGCAGAAATGCACTCATGAGACATGTTGGAGTCTGGGATGCCCACAGAGCAAAACATGTCTGTTCCTTGGATTGCTTGCTATTTCTGTTGCTGACAGGTAGAATAAATGTATTTACATGCTGTAAGCCCATCATTGTGGACAGTGTCCTAATGTCTTGTATTGCTACCTACAATAGTTTCTTTTTGGTTCTCCTTTTCTTCTTGTTTTGGGGGGTGGGGGGTTGTGGGGAAGGGAGGGGTGGGTGAAACCCTTAGATCGTCTTATGCTCTAGCCAAGTAGTTACCACAGCTCTGAGGTTAATTTTGAACAAAATGATACTGCTGAGGTTGGGTTTTTTTCATCTCGTGTCCAGGACACTTTGTAAACTGTCTTACTGAGTGTTCAGAAGTCTTTTCAGGTATTACTCTGGCTCTCATCTGGCCATGCAGTAAAACTTAATTGTTTGTAGGCTGGCTTGCTTAACATCAAGCAGTGCAAAGATGCGAGTGGTTGGTGAATGAAAAGCAAACCTTTGGCTCTTCTGCAAGGACTCCACGGAGGTATTGACTGTGGGGTCACTGCCGCAATCCATTCCTAGCTTATGTGTAAAACCTTGAGCTCATACAATGAGCTGCACTGCAGATTTTTAAATCCTGAAGCATGCGTCTCGGACATCCTTTGAAGTCGGAATTTAACAGAAATGCAAAGTGTCTGTGTGTGTGTATATATAGAGATACACATACAGATAGAGAGGAGAAAATAAAGGACTGCTGGAGGCTTTTAGCTCTGATGTTAATTGTGGCCATCCTCTTACAACCAATTTTTGCTTGGGAAGGTGAAGGTCAAAATTGAGTGCTGTATCATCACTGCAAGGTCAAACAGGCAGTACATCGAGCACCGACAGAGTAAAAACTGGCAAGGAACTAGAGCTGGACTTGAACCAAAGCCACAGAAATGAGCCTTCAAGTTTTGTAGGTCAAGGTCCTCGCTTGAAATAGGAGCGTTTAGTTTGCTTACTCGTCCTTTAAGGTTGGCACCTGCTCCCTGAAATCTAAAAATCCCTTTATCTGAAAGTCCTTTGATAAGCTCTGCCTGTGCAAAAAAGCAATCAATCATAAACCAGAGTTCCCACAAACCTCTGTCACTGAATAGGTATTTCACATTTTCTGTGATGGTGGTTAAATGTATTTAATGGTGGTGCGGTCTCAACTGTTTACAAAGAAACCAGTTGCTGCGTGTGCGGGACCCTGGGCCTGCCCTTTTCTCCAGGAGCATCCCGTGCCACGGCACGCGGTAACTGCTGGATGCCTGTGAAGAAGGAGCGGGATGTAACGAGGCCGGGCTCTCCCGCGGCGGGGAGCTGGCTCTCCCAGCACTGGCACCCTGGTCTCCAGCTGCCAGCTTGCAGCTGGTGGGACAATAGCCCCCAGATGAGAGAAGCTTGCGCGGCCCCGAGGGCTTCTTTGGCTGCTACCAGCTGGCTTTTGCTACGGCTTGCCAGTAAATTTGGGAGATTAAACAATATGAAGAAAATGAAAAATCAGTCTGAAAAGTAAACAAAATTAGGAAGGAGGAGAAGCAAAATGCTCTTCTCCCGTAGATCTTGCAAGGCATCTTGCAAAAACACCCTCCAAGCCGTGAGCCAACAACCTGCTTTGAAGCAGGGTGCGTTACACAGCTGAGACAGAGAAGTCATGGCATTACCTGGCGTTACTGTCTGGGCACGTCTGTGTGCTGGAATTTTTTACTAACACACGTTCTGCCTGTTAATGTCGAAGAGTTAAAAAAAAAAAGTTAAGATGGTACTTTTGGTACCTTTCCAAAGCAAAGAAGGAAGGCCCATAGGAAATGCAATGTCTGTGCAACCAGGGCCGAGAGGGTGTATCATCGTGTTTGTCCCTCCTCTTCCCATGTCTCAGCTCTACCAGGGTTCGTGGGATTCGTTTTCTTTGCTATTCAGATCCAGAGAACTATTTTGGTTTTGATTTCCCTGTTGCTGTATCTTCTATGCAATTCCTTTTCTAAAGACTGACTTACTACCAGAGAAGTGCTAGCCATTGCATTATTTGTATTGCTGTACAGTGGAGGTGTGGTTTACTAGTTCTGAGTGTGCCTCTTACCCCCTTCCCTTTTTCTCCTTCCCTCTGTTTGTAAATGCCTGCATTTATTCTGTCAGCCTGACATGTACAAAGTGTAAGAAAGAATTTTTAAACAGGTAATAAATTATATTTATAAGCAACTGGAAAAAAAAAATACTCCACTATCTTGTGTTCAATTGTTCAGTTCCTGGAAACTGGGGAGGAAAGAGGAGCCTTTTATTTAATGTCTTTAAAAAAAAAAATTATCTGCTCAAAAGAAATGTTTCTGTACATAAGAAGTCCTTGTGATGTAGTCTCCCTCACAAGATACCATTCGTGACCCCTGCATGCCCATGCAGGCTGTTTCATTGCACTTCACAAACCCTCGCACCTCCCCATGGGGTTTTACCCCAGCAACTACAGCAGGATTCACCCCAGATGATTTTCCTCCTCAGGTTTGCGTTTTGTGGACGCAGTCAAAGGTGGCGAAAAGCAACGAGCGAGAAAACGTGTCCTCAGCTGCTGAGCGCAGCTCCCCTCCCTGCATCCAGCCTGTTACAGAGGGGAGCAGCCCGCTGGCCTGGTCGCAAATGCCTGGGAGGCAAACAGAGCCCTTTGGGCAAGGTGATGGTGTCCAGCAACACCTGCTTATGTCTGATTTAGCCATGGGGATACAATGCCCAGGCACTGAAGTGCACCCTTCTTGCACCCGCTCCCCGCTGTCGGAGATGGCGGTCATTTCTCAGCGGCCTTGTGAGACCTGTCACGCTCAGTGTTCAGGGGAAAGTCACTGTTAAGTCAAAGCCGAAGCACCCCAGCAGCGTACAAAGCCAAACAGCCCAAAAGCCGAGAACGTGGCAACAAGTGCACCTGCCAGGTCTGCAAGACCCTGCAGTCCAGCTGGAAAAGGGCAGACCTTTAAAATCCCATCCCCTGTATCCATGGATTACCACAAGCTTTTCTCAGGGCGCAAGGTAGCTTTATTTTATTTTCCTCCCACTGCAATTTTTTATGTGAGCTACGTGGCGGGCAGAGGGCTGTGCTGCCTGAGCACAGGACTATGCCAGCTTCTTTAACGCTCCTTGGTCAAGTGCTCCACTAACACAAGGCTCTTCCGTTTCCCTGGCTCCTCTGCTAAAACCAGGGTGTGGGCAATCTCTGCCCGCTGGCTCCTGTCATCTGTTTGCCCTCAACAGGCAGCAATTCTTTGCAGGAGGGCGGGCACAGGCAGCCCCGCAGCACCAGCTGGTGCGGCTGTCCCGTGCTGGGGACCGGCGGGTTACTGAGCCAAGACCTGACGCCCCGAGTCCGGATGAAATACTGGGCATTGCTCAAGCCCATCAAGCACCGCACAGAGCTGCAGCCAAGCGCCAGGTTTGCTCCACCCAAAAGCCACTGGACCTTTGGCAACACGGAAGGAGAAACTATTAATTTTTTTTTTAACTTTATTATTATCTTCTCTGTAATAGGTAGGTTATATATGACAAGGACTCGGAGCTATGACGTGAAGGGAGGATCTGTCTCCCATGGGACACGGGGCATAACTTCAACAATGGTAACTTTGGCTCTATGTTAGCTCCACAGCTAAACAGAGCTGAGCTGCAGGCAGGGCTGGTTTCTGCAAAATTGAGATGTCCATTCGGGACCCAGTCACTGCTTTTAGATCTCCTGGTGTCTGCCTGCCTCTCCCTTTGCTTACCTAGCTTTCACAGGAGACAAGCTCTTTTCTGTCCATCCCGCTATTCCCACCCTGTCTACGTGTATTGCCGAGCTCAAGTTTCCTTTGGTTTCTGACACCCCATGGGCTGGGGCTGCCATAGCCTGCAGTCTTTGCTTTGGCCAAGCAGTTCCCTCCTTATCTTTGGGAGCTTTCCCTTCAGGCACCTCACCTCTAGCTGCTCTTCCTGAGACTCCTGGAAGTGTCTGCGTTTGAAGGTGAGACTGCAACTCTCCTTCGCAGGTGGCGAAAGGCATGGTTCGGTGGGCTTCACAAGGAAGCAGAGCTCCCGTTTTGGCAGGGGACAGTAGCATGACTCTGCCAACCCTGAATGGAAGTGAAATAGTCCCAACGCCGCCTGCAGCTGCAGAAGATACGGGTAGCTAAGCCCAAAGCTGAACAGTAGCCACGCACCTAGCAAGGCAGAGAGGAACAGAGCCTAGGACTGCCCCAAAAAGCCAGACCTAGAAAGTCAGGGGGAAAAGCAAGCAGGATGGGCCCAGAGGGCAGCTGCAGAAACACCAATCTCAGCAGCACGCTGGAGAAGGCGCAGCCCAGAGGGGCTGTGCCAGAGCACCGCATCGCCTGCAGCACCGTGCAGCCACGGGGAGCAGAAATAGCCCCAAAACGATGGGATACAGCAATGTGCCAAGGACAACACGCAGCAAGCACTGGGCTTTCCCCCCTAGATGTGGCCTGGCCAAGGGACTGTGGAAATGCTGCTGGAGAATAACCGCAACGCTCTGCCGCCAGCCTGGGGCAAAGCAGGAGGGCTGCAAGGTCTGTGTTAGCCAGCAGTGAGATGCGGCTCAGGGGAAGAATGCTGTTTACACACTTCTCTGAAAATAACCGGCAAGGTAATTACAGCTGAATGCTGCCTGCTGCAACACAGCACTGCAGAACGAAAAGAGAGCTCAGGCCATAAATACAAATACATACAAACATCTCTCTGTGTGTAGAGCTACATACGCCCCAGCGTCTGTCAGCATTAAGGAACGACACGGTTCGGCTGATGCCGTGTATGTAGGCTGCAACTTCTTTTCTCCTGAAGCATGAGGCTGGAATATCTAGCTTCAGTCTGTGCACAGCTTACCTCCTGTGCCTCTTGTGCTATTGAAAATAGTAGTTGCAACCCATAAATACGTGGGGGAAAGAAGGGAAGGGGGGGAGGGCTCACAAAAATATTATGCGAATGCTAAATTTCTATAAATTTACATAATCAGCCACAAAATGCAAGTGACTGCTCTATTAGTGATAACACAACTTTAATTACGCTTTCTCTCTTCTGTGAGTTGTGGAAGAAGTGATGCTTTTTCATGTCAGTGGAAGCATAGGCAACATCTTACTGTTTATTTGTTTGCTCAGAGGAAAAATCTGATAAAAAATAAATAAGGTGAGGCATGGTCAAAATAATCTAGCCAGTGAAAAGAAACCCAAAGGTGGTGCTTTTCAAGCACATGAAAAGTAAATAGAAATAAAAGCACTCTCTTTCATGGAGAGATGGAAACAGTTTTATTTTAGGGGAATGTTAAAACAACCATATACAATCTGAACAAATACAATGTAACAGTTTGTTCCCTAGGTTTTCTAATTACAGTATTTACAGGTTTAATAAGGCACTGGTTCTCAAAAAAGAACACAAATTCGTTTCTCAGTCTTTAAATTGTCAACCTTTTCTTTAACAGAAATAACTTTGTGCTAGAGAAAGGACAGCAGTTGCTAGATGGCATCTCTTCCTTTTTGGGTGTCTTTTTTTTATCCTCCTTCTCCCACTTACCTGTGCCATCTTATCTATGCCAGTAAACACTAAACTCAACTTCCTTCAGGGATTTACATTTGAAAACTGGATTTCCAGACCTGCGGGCACTGAAGCCACAATTATCTCCGCCACCGACTTCCAAGCTCTCATCGATGTGCACTGTGAAGGTACCAAAATCTGGAAGTGACATGAAAAGGCTACACCTGGCAAAATAAATGTACTAACCTGTACTCACTGTACATGCTGAAGCCATAATAATTACATGATGAACGCTGCAGAAAGTCAGCCGTGCATGCAGTAACTCGAATGTCACAGTGCTGGAACAAACGACTTCCACACTTGCCCTAGGCTGTTTTCTGGCCTTAGGAATATCCCTTCACAATATCACTGATTCCAGTGGGTAGGAGATTTGAGGGCAAAATCTGGCCTTTTGTGTCTTGGGAGAAAATGGGCAGGCACTAGTTACACAACTGCAGACCCTTTGCTTTCTCAGAGGTGTGTCTCCTCATATATATATATTTATCTTCCTATACAGCACCGTTGCAGTGATTTGTCATTTATGCATTTTCATAAATAAATATTATGTTTTATTTAGTGCTTTATCATCCATAATTGTTTACTCTTAATCCACATACTGGAGTTATTCCAGACTCCCAACTGAATATATATATATATTTTTGTATATATATATATATATATAAAAAACACATAAACTTGAACATTTAACATACACACTTTATGTAACCTATCAACCAATATCTTAGATCCCTTTCTTTTGGACCAAAAATAGTAAGACTAGTTCAGAACATCAGCGACGGGCCCTTTCTCTCACAACCCACTGACAGCAGGTGCCAGGGGCATCGCGTGCATTGCATCTGCCAGCCGGCAAAGCACTGTCCAAAACATTTCTGAGGAGAGCCATGATAATATTAAAAAAAAAAAAAACCAAACCCACAACTATTTGATGAAAGCAGACGTGAAAAACACCTAAACACAGCAGGGAAGAGGCATCCCTGCTCCGTGACCGCTTACCCAGGACCCGCAGGGACCGGGCTCAGAGGTGGGATCGACACAGCCTGCCCCGACCGCTGCCCAAGTCAACGGTCCTGTCCGCTTCCTCGGAGCCGCGAAACCCCAGTTCCTTGGGGCTGTGCCGGTTTTTATGAAAAGGCATGGTGGCGAAAGGAGAGAGAACAGAAACTCCGTGGCTCCACTCACTAAGACAAAACGGTGAAGAAAGGCTGGGCTGTCTTCCTCATTTTGGGCCACAAATCTTCAAGCCAAAGCAGCCGAGATAAGGAGCAAACTCCGTTCTCAGCCATGCAAGCACGCTATTTATTAAGGACAGGGGAACCAGCATCGCCCCTCTTGGGGCCAGGGTTCAGTGTACTATTAACTCCCAGAGATCTTCTCTTTGTATTGCTTGGTATTTTTGGGTACAGGCAGGGAAACTGCACCGCAGAAAAAGCACTCTAATTAACAAAAATCCTCTGATTAAACTTTTTAACACCTACAATCACGGACACCTTGCTGGTTCTCTTGAACCTGTGCATTTTTCTCTGTTAGCCTGAAAGGATAAAATGGTAATTTTTCCAACTAGAAATACCTTCAGGGAGCCATGAAGCTAAACCCCAATTATATACCTACCTACCACAAATAAATCAGTTTTGTCCAAAAAGGCAAAAAAGAAGCATTACAGAAATGCTGAGGCTAAATCCAGCGTGGCAATTATTTCAGTTCTGAAATAGGCTTAGCATAATCAAAGCAGCACTTGTAAGGACTTATTTCAAAATTAAACTGAACACCATCTGAGTGAAACAGGACATAGGCAGGCAAAAAAGTTTAAAAAAATAAAAGAAAAGAAGGGTAAAGAAAGGTTAACCAATAACTCCCGTACAGCTCAGCTTTGATAACCTGACAAAGAACAGAGATCTTTCCAAAGAAAATACTTCACGGGAGTATTTCACCTCTCATTTCCCCTGCTGTAGTTTTAACATCGCAGCAACTGCTGCAGCCCCAGGAAGGAGGAATGGGGAAAGACGGTAAATAAGTTTCCCGTTGCTCTAAAAGCTCCTCTTGCTGGGAAACCACGATGCTACCCAACCCCAGCTTGGCGGCAAAGCCTCTCGCTGCAGGGCGGTGGCTCCCAGAGCCTTCGAGGCTGCTGTAAGGCCACCCGAAATGGCAAGGCAGATGGAGCTCGAGCCGAATTGTTTGCTTTGCCATGCCTCCAACTACAGCAGGAGAAGCGCTGGGGGCACCTGCCCGCTGCCGGCCATGGTGCCTGGCTCTCACTGCCCACCCAAGTCCCAGGCTCCTCCTTCCCTGTCCGGTTCCTGCTGTGGCCAGGAGGCACCAGATCTCCCTACGCTTAAAGAAAAATGACTGCTACCCCAAAACCAGGGATTTTTAAGGCTTTCACTTTCCCTTAAAAAAGGGAACAGAGATTTTATTATTTTTTTCTTTTCCATCTGTGATTGTAAATGGACACCTCACTTTCACATAGATGAAAGAGCCAGTTAATAATTTTTCCTCTTGCCCAGAGGTTGTGTATGTAGGTCACAGCAGTTTCAAATTTACCAGTGGATCCAAATGTGTACTTAATTTCCACTCACACACAAAATACATTATTTTGCTATGTGGGGAATGAAAGAAAAGAAAAAAAAGCTGAGAAAAGGGGCACTTGTCTATCATCCTGGTACCATACCCATCAGATTTCCTGGAGATGTGCAGAGCTTCTTCAGACAAGCAGGTCACACTGAACCATATTCATACGGCTCCCAGTTATCCTAAACGAAGCATGACCTCCCCTGGGACAGGCCACCCACAGGAACCCAGCCACCCGTGCTAACGATGGAAGGGATGTAATCGGGCTCCATCTCTGTACTGAGAGAACCGCTCACATGGGCAGGGCTATGGAAAGTTGTCTCCACAGGTAGGCTGCTTTGGAGACAGTTCCCATCACAGCTCCTCTGAGCTGCTGCACAGACACTCTCTCTCTTTTTTAAATGCTGGAGTGCAATAGTCTCTTCATAAATGAAAAAGTCACTTTGCTGTCATTTTCAGCACGTTTTCTTCCAATTTTTTTTTAATGTAACAATATACATCTGTTTTACTTCTAACCAAAAGTTTTATTTTCATAAAATTTAAAGCAGTATCTTTTTAAACAATCAAAATAATAATAATAACAATAATAATAATAAAATAATAAGTGGCTTTCACAGAAAGCAACATGCATAATCTTAAATCAGTTACTAAAACTGTATTTCCCCATGTAAACAAGGGCAGACAAACCTCTTCCAATCTCGTATGTCAAAATTCAGCTGATTTTGCGACAGATTATCTCCTCAGAAGCTGTCAAACAAACTTACAGCTGATCTTAAACATGACTGCATTCAAGGTACATATTAGCAAAGACTTTCGATACCTCTTCAGGACTTCTGCCTGCACGAGAAAGTCCCTTTCCGCGGGCCTTCACGAGAGCTGCCGCTGGCTGAGTCAGAGTTTAATGTCCTGCGATTCTGACATTTTGGCAAGTGTTTTCTTGACCCTCAGGGCTGTGAGGCGGGAGGCAGGGTTGTGAGCCCAGCACTCCATCATCAGCTTCCCCATCTGCCGCAGGCACTGTGGAGAGAAACGGGAGAGAAAGTCCCACCTGGGTCAGTGGAAGAGCAGACTGCGGTTGGCGGCACTGCCACTAAACTGAAGGGAAAAGGTCTTTTCTAAGGCTAGACAAAAAAAGACAACATGCTGGCTCGTATTGCTTTTCACAAGCTCTTATTTTCTGTATATTAAGGTGAGTTCTCAAAACACGCCAATTACTCTTACAGTTTACGACAAGTTGTAGTCTAGACTTGGCTGTATGCTCCACAAAAGCACTTTTCTTACCTTCCCTTCCCCAAACCCACGCAGAAAATCTCCCACAGCCTGATCCGCACAAGCGTGGCTTTGTAGAGCGAGCCCTTTGCTGTACAAATTCAGTGCAACTCATTTTCCTCAGCCAGAAACCGGCCCCTGGGCTACAGCCCAGCGTAAGCACGCACCCACGGCTCCTGCCCAGCCATCCCTGCCGGAAAGCCGACAGCGAGCACTTGCCTCGGCTCTGCCCTGTCCCGCTCCATCCCCTGCTCGCTTCCAAAACATGGCCAGGCCCTCTGTAGAAGACTGCTACAGACTGGTTTTGTCTCGACATTGCCATTGTCGCCTCTTCCTGGCCTCCGAAAAAACCTCCACAACGACCTGCAGGAAAGCGCTTGCGCGCAGAGTAGCACGCGGACTGGCAAGAGCGGACTTGTCTAAGCGGGCAGCACGCGTGGCACGAACTGCACGTACTTGGACATGCTCTGCGCACACGCAAATATCCCTATGAAAGGGCAGCACATGCTCCTCGGAGCCCTCTTGCTCTCCTCCTCGCCGCTGGGCTCCGCCCTCGCCGGGGCCTCCACGCCTGCACAGAGACTGAGCCGCCTGGACATCGCTGGACATCGTCGAATCCGTGGTGGTGGTAACTGATCCTCTCCCCCCGCACTTCTTTTCCTCGCTCGCTGGGGTTTTTCGACTTTACTCCTTTCTTTCTTTCTTTCTCGTCTCCTCCCCCCGCTGCCATCCCTACCCGACCTCCGATTCCCGGTTCACCAAAATAAAGTTTACAAGGTTGCACGGCATCTGACTCCATTCGCGTCTTAATCTCGTCCTTGGGATCATATCGAAACCTCCCCGATATTGGATCAGGACACCCTCCTCCGGCTCCCAACAACAGCTCTCTTGCTGCCAGGATCGCTCAGAGTTGCCTTTGTCATCCTGGAAAAGGAGCATACACCCCTGCTCTGCATCCACTGCCTTCTTCCAAACATAAAGCCCCCCATAAACCATCGCAGCTGGGGGATGACCCCATCAGCCTACAGAGTTACACTGCCTGAAGATTTGCTTGCTACGATAGGAAAAGAGAAGTTTTCCATCTCATCCAACCTGCTCTCCATTTTCGTGAGGCTCCTGGCCCAGAACAAGTGCAGAGCCTGAAAGGCATCAAGTACAAACCCCACTGGCAGCGCCCAGACCAGTCCAATACATTTCAGATTAATGTGGATTTTTATAAATGCGTTTTGATGTTTGCCTCTCATTGCTACAACTCCCGAAGCAGGATTACCGATGATGCTAACCAATTAATCAAGATCAGTGACTTCAAGGAGCCCCCCCAATCCTCAGTACGTGTGGTAGAAGACCAAACACACACGGTGGGCCACCACACAAAAGCTCTTCCTGGGATCGATGCTAACAGCGCGTCACTCAGAGTTTCCTCCAGCATTTCCACTCCCGGTCTGCAGGCTCAGAGGGATTTGGTTAGGGAGAGGATGAGGCAAGCGATTCTCCATTGGATCTTCCCACACTGGCTGTTGCACAAGTCCTTGAGCCTCCCAGGGAGGTTGTTTTATTTTTCCTTCACATTCTCAATTTGCCTACATCTCATGCCACCTAAATCTTTCATCTACCTGCAGAATATTCATCTGCACGTGGTTGTTCCCAAATGGCAGCTGTCTTCTGCAACTGTAGAAAACTTTACAGCATTAAACTGTACCAATTAACATGATTAATGACCCCTCCTCCATAACATCTCGAGAGCAGTTGGCAGGTTTGCCTGTGGTACCTCCACTGTTTGTCTCTGAATCCATGAGCACAACTTTGCTTTGTTACAGATTCTCAGCAGGGAGAGTTCAGATTCTCTCCCAGCCCCCTCACCTCCACATTTTATTCTGGAAAGCGTTTTCTGGATCCTATGTCTCTTCTGAAAGGCCAGACCTGTAGCCCTCTTTGCTAAAATGCAAGATATGGTGCTGAATGATCAGTGCTACTCAGTGCAGCCTGGCTTCAGTGGTCTGTACTATTCCATCTCAATACCATAATAATGAAACTTAATATTCTGCACTAATGTTAGTGTAAAATCATGGCAAAATTATGTTTCCAAGCCTGCACACCTGTGATCACAGAAAAGCTGTATATTAATTTCATATCAAAGCGACAAGCGATGATTTCCTTCTTAAAAAAAAAAAAGGAAAAAGGTTGGAATTACAGCCCTCACATCAGTACAAGCTGAAGTAGCTGCCCGTACAACAAGTATTCTGCCACTGCACTATATACTATAAAACAATTTTTCTTTCAAAATTTTTGGCTAGCCACTGATTTAATGCCAAGAGCAGAAAGCAAAATGAGTGCAAGAGGAAAACAGAGAGACTAAGAAGGTCTGAGCGCAGCCTGCTATCATTGTGGGATCTGGTAGACAGCACATGAGAAACCTGCTTGCAGGTATTGTAGGCTACAGCCCCTGGGGCCCTGAACACCTTCAGTGGGGATATCGGCGGGGGTCACGCTCCTTCCTGAGCCCTGCTACGCTGTGGCTGGTGCTAGCACCAGTGGTAAAGCTCCTCCTCACTCAAAATGATGCAGATTTAGGTCATTCTCACTCACTCGCTCTGATTAAAAACACAGGCTGCATTTTAAGAGGGACGATACCTCATCACTGCTCCATCGGTTGGGAAACGAAGGGCGTAGCCTCTTGATGCACACAATCTCCCGCATGTCCTCGTACGAGGGGTCGCTGGGCACAAGGTCGTGGTACGGAAGCTGGTATTCCTCAACTATTCCTGAAAGAAGCAATTAGTTGCCCGTCACCTGCAGAAGACACCTTCCACTACCCTCTTCCCCTCTCAATTTACAACAGATGGACCATATTGTTTAACAATTACACGTACTTCTCCTCACTGCCCTGCAAGTTTACTCCAGAGTCAAGCTCCAACGTAACCATTGCCATATAAAGACTGACCAGGTACCTTAATCTGAAAGCGCAGTTACTTGCCAAGTGAGACAGATTCTACCACTGCTGTCCAGTCCAGCAATCTCCAGTAAGTTATCACTGAAAGAACTATTAGCATAGGGTCAGTATCAGAGTAATTAGGCAGAGAATTAATCCTGAATCAGGTCTCCGTCTTATCAGTGGACCTGGTACACATTAAAGGGCATTTCTGTGCCTTTTTAGAACATGGGAAGGTACCACTCTTTGTGCACAGCGACCATGACGACAATATTCCAGATTTTACATCGCACCATTGCAATAAACCTTACCAGTTTGTAAACACAGGGATCAAGTTGCTCATCAGTGAAATTCAGCTCCTCTAGGGTAAGCACAGAGCAAGCGTTCAGCACAATCCTTGCAGGCTTTAAAGACCAATAAAGTCTGGTGAAGGTAGCGCAGACTCGAGAGACACATGCTCTACTCTTACTTGCCACCAATCTGGCACGTAACCACTGCCAAGTCATTTCGTTGCATTTAACTTTCCTCAGTGGCAAAATAGAGGTAATAATGCCCATCATTTCTGTACTACACTAAGCTCTACCTGCAGAAAACACACATAACCTGCACGTACAAGGACGGATCTATGCTCCGAGTCTGCAGCTGGCTGCATTGCTTTATCTTTGCTGTCCTCATGCTTGAATGCCCTGAGACCAGAAGGAAATGGGGCACATCACTGGTATGGCAACGACGCAGTAAGTGCCATTTCCCTCTGTTTTTTTCTACTTGTCTTGTAAACAGATTACATATTCTAAATAATGGTTCATCATACCCTCAAATTGTTTGCCCTCCTCCTTATCTTTAACTGTAATAAAAGAAAGAATTCACTATTTTCTTTCTGCTAAAATAGCTGGATAGCCCCAGTCCAGCAAAAATGTGTTGCCATTGGAAAGGTCTCCAGATGAGTTCCATATTCCTTCTCCGGTGAAGGCATCCGCTGCCTTCAAACAAGCCATTAAAATACAGCCTAAGTCTCTGCTGCTGAAATAGCACTGACTGATGCTTTAAAATAAGTTTCAACAAGAGAACGGGTATAAAGAGAGTTACCTGTATGGTTTATCCACATTTGTTTATTACAGTAAAAACAATTACCCAGGGAAAACAATGCAATGGAAGATTTAGGTTACTAATGGGGTTCACCAACACAACTAAAAGCAATCTCCCAGCTCTACCTCCTGAAACACATCTCCTTGCGATCTCCCAAAGGATGAGTCCAAAACTGTACATGTCAGCCATGATGTACGACTGAAAGTGATTTCTATTCAAGCTTTCATCCAGCACCTCAGGAGGCATATAGCGTTTTGTTCCTACACGGGTATTAGGCGGTATGTCCACCTCGTTTGTGTCACTAAAAGAAAAAGAAGGGGGAAATAAAAGGGCATCAAACATGCAATAAAGCGGCTAGAAAAGAAAGCAATTTAGATGGGAGAAGTAGTAAATTCACACCACATCCTCTCTCAAACAAGGTCAAAAGTAATGCATAATCTTACTGGAACAACTCTTACACGGAAAGCCTCTTGGTGTCAAGGCACCCCTTCTTAAAAGGCTGACCCGCCTGAGGCTATGTTAAGCACTCAAATGCAGAACCACAACCCAGATAAGACTCAACAGGGATGCTGTAACATTTGCGAGATTTCATTAGCATTAGCCTGGGCTCTAATGCTGGTGATAACAATCAAATCTTCATTAAATGCTGCTTTCTTAACAGACTCCACCACCTAATGCTTTAGTCTTAGCAATTAAAGGAGGACACTAAGTAGCTGGGGCAGTATCACTTAGCTGTAGCAAATCAGACCTGCAAGCAAGACGAGTCTAACTATGTTTTGTGCATGCATTATGTTTGATGTCTCCCAACCTTTACACATCAAGATGTGTAAACACACAGGCGTAAATGTGTAAAAAAATCTAACCGAATATGTTACGCCTCACACAATGACAAGAAGAGACCATGTATATCTAATGGAAAGCAAATTCCCATTAAGTATGTGACTGGATTTAATTTTTTCTCTTAACTCTAATTCAGCTGCATCAGTTTTAATGTTTTTTAAAAGTTTAATATATGGCATAAATTGTGATTTCCTTAGAAAGGTCTGTCTCCCTTTCCCCACCTTCAAAACATAAATATTTTAAATGTGACGGATACAACATCTCACAGAATAATTATGCAACTTCTTCTGAAATTTTCTTCACTTACAGCAATTTTCTTCACCTACAGTCATGAAAATGACCAAAAAAAGCTGAGGCTTAGGTACAATCAGTTACCTACACAGCCATTAAATCACACATATGCTGGTGGCATTTCTGTATACCCCCCAAAAAGTAACTTAAATTTAGTGACCTGCACCATCTTTCAATATTTCAAATAAAATGAGAAATGCAGAGAACTTTACTAAACTTGTCAGCTTCAGCAGAGCACAGCCCTTTCAACTGTTTTTTCCTGTCCCTGGTCATTGCCCGAGAAATGCTGTCTAAGGAAGGGTTCAGTATGAAAACAAGCTAAGTATGTAATATAAATTCAGTTTGGACTGTGACAAAATCAATATTTCGCCTTCTTTGACAGCAACACCGGGTAGTTTGTAGTTCTTCCCAGTTCACACCTAAGCAGGGTGCTGCTCTGTACTTGTCAGGCAAGGTATACCTGCAAAGGGTGAATTTCTTCCCTGAAACTTTTACAGAAAATAGTGTATTTCCAAGTTATTGTTTTCCAGGCCCCTGTTCCTCAAAGTAAAATTATTCCTTTCTCATGTCCTAAAAAAAGGTCAGGTTCACAAAGGAAAAGCCTCACTAAGAAACCTGGTAGGTAAGTGAATGGTGAGAAGAGCACGTAAAAACTGCCTTTCCTTACACTCTGAATAATTTCAGTTCAAGATTTGTACAGAATTCTTAAATATTTCTGATACTTCAGGGAGCCCATGGTTTCAAAGCTGACCTCTGAAACTGAAACCTTCAGTCTATGGTCACATTTCTCTATGCAGCAAAATCAGAGACCTCGTAACACACGTCTCTACCACCAGGACCAGTGCCAGGAGCTCAAGCTCCTTTTGAACAGAGCTGTCAGACAGCGACGACTTCTTTCCGAATCCCAGGAGCGCGTAAGTCCTACTTGTCTGCTCTAAGTTGTTTAAACACACAACCATTCTTGTAAAATCAAATTTCAAAGCCATTTCAAAAATCAAATCTGTACTTCGGCAATTTGATTTGCAGGAAATGCAACAAAAGGCAGTCCAAATGGGGTGCTTTTCAATAAACCCCAATTAGCAACTTGTGCAAATGATTCATATTCCTCTAGATAAGTTGTGAGCGACTGATCTTGGGATAAGACAAGCTGAAAGCTTCAGTGACAAGTTTACTGACATCCGACCTGTCAGTGCTATGTCCTTTTGGCATGTGGTACAATACCCAGGTTGCTATTGAGGGTGAAGTGATGAAAACTGAGCCTTTATGCAAATGCAGCTACTGTGCTCAATAATTAAAAAGCGACTGTTTATACACCTGCACTGTGTGTTTATGTGACATCCCCACCCACGCAGGTAGCCCCACCTCACATACAGAAGAGCACAGCGTGACAGGTTTGCACATACACTGCAGGTCCTTACACGTTGCTGAATCAGTAACTAAACCAGTGTTTCCATCTGATTTACCAACTCTTCCTCACTTCTACTCACCTGATGAATTTAACAGCCAAGCCCAAATCTGCGATACAGCAGGTGCCGTTCTTTTTCACCAGGATATTCTTACTTTTTAGGTCACGGTGGGCAATAGCAGGTTTGCCCTGAGTACTGAAGATCTCAGTGTGCAGGTGGCACAAGCCACTAACAGAGGAATAAGCCAGTTTTAGCATCGCTTTTGTGTCCAAGGTAGTAGATTTCAGATAGTCATAAAGTGAGCCGTTCTCATGATAGTCGGTGATGAGATACAGCTGGGTCCAAGATCCTGTACCTTTAATGTCTGCGGCAATGAATCCTGCAAAAAAAGATGATTTTCAAATTAATGCTTCTCAGGGCTTTGACTGCTCAGAACTCTGGACTGTCAGCCACTACAACAGTTTAATAACATATTTAATTTCCTTCATCTTACTCCCATGCAACTATGGCTCACCTCCAGCCTTTAAACATGTTTTCAGAAAGCCCAGATATGGAAATAGAGATGGCAGAAACAGATGTGTGGAGTAACAGCCCCTCAAGCCCCATTATATTTTAACTTCTTTCTATGTTTCGGTAATCCTTGAAACATCTTTCTTTTAAAAAGTGCTGGGTGGCTAACTGCAGAATACAGCAGGTAACAAAGCACATCGGAAAGGGCATCAGACAACACCAAATACAAAATCATTGAAGTTAAGAAACCTGTATACTATGAAATAATTATCTTTAATTTCACTCACCAAGAATATTTTCATGCCTCATCAGGACAGTCTGGTAGATTTCTGTTTCTCTGAACCAGCTGGCTTCCTCCGTGGTAAAAAACACTTTCACGGCTACCTTTTCGCCACGCCACTTTCCCATCCAGACTTCTCCGTAGCGACCTTTTCCAATCTGCTTTACCATCTGAATCTGTTTTGCAATGGTCCTTTGAACCTGCGAAACGCCGAGACGAGTGGTTACAACTTGCTCCGCAGACCTTCTGCACTCACCTACCTCCGTCCGTGTCTCCTCCCCACGCAGCAAGCCCGGTGGACAGGGGAACGCGCAGCCACCGCGATGTGGACTGCAGCAAAGCTCCGCAACGCAGATGCTCCCCGTTTCCCCCACGATGCCATGCTGGTGAGGCCATTCCTGTCACTGTGAAAAAGCCTTCCCATACATTCCCAAAATGCACCGTGGCCTCTCAAGAAAGTAAATCCCTCTGTGCGAAGGAAACTTTTGCCTACTAACATTGAAAATCTTGTCTTCCTCCAGGATGTCATCCTTTTGTGGAATTCTTTTATTATTTTTGGAAAAGCTTTGGCAGAAAACACTCCCAGCTACCCCAACCCAAACAAAACTCCAAAGGGGTAGGTAACACATTTTTAATTAAAATAGGGATGTTTGTTAGCTACTCAACATGGTTGAGACTCAAGGCCAGGGCTCCCAAGAGCCAAAAGCATTTCAGTGCTCCAAAACTACTGAGAGCAGCTTCCTATCACCTTCCTTGAAAATTCCACGCTTAATAATTTCAAAATATAAATTTGGTGTTACGAACCTCAGCCACTACTCACACAGTTAGAACCCACGTGCCTGCATTAATTTTAACAAACATCATCATTACATAGTCATAAAAAGTAAAAATTTTCTTCCAAATATATGAAAGTAGAGCTTTAAATCTGCCCTTTCTAGTGCTTGTACCAGCTTTGTCAGCGGCTGTACCGTGCACTGATGATAAAGTCAAACCCCTTGTGCAGCTGTAGCAGAAGATCAATGCACTCAGCAGCAGCACAGAGATACCCTTCATAAGCACGGCATACCCCAGGCAGCAGGTGGACTGAATCTACATTTAACAGGCTTTTATGACTATAAAAAATCTTGGACAAATGGAGACTAACACACTCTCATAGGACTGGAGCACGTCTGCGGATCACATATTTGTAAAAGTTCACAGATCCAGTAGATGCTGCAACACAACCCACTGGTGTTCATGGTTGGCTCAGCCTCACCCCAGTATAACAAGATTAAAATGTCACCCACTTGTGCTTCAGTATTGCCAGTTCAATCCACAGGTAATGATTTTTGGTTTGGTAGGATTTTACAAGATTTTGAAAGAAAATAACTTTACAGCCTCCAATGCGAGGAGTTTTTCATCTGGCCCAAGCAATTGGCAAAATCTGGACAAGTGCAAATTCAAGGTCTCTTGATTTTGCTGCCATCAATCTATAAATTTCAAGCATTTTTTTGAAGCAAGTGTTCACTGTCTGAATCCCTGGGAAATCATACGCATTTCATGTAATCCCAAATATTTTCACAATCTTGGCTGACAGAAACGATCAAAACCTGATTTTAAAACCATTTGTTTCCTTCGTTACCCCTGGAGGTCCAGTAGAAACTATCACTCTGGTAATGCAGAGCAAGACTGCCACAACCCCACTGTGGCATGAATGTACGTCCAAGGACGAACCCAAAACCTATTAGGCAATGTCTCTTCTCATTTACTTTGTAAATAAATTACTGATTTTTCTATTAGACAATTTAAAGAACAAAAACATACAGTGGCATTTATGCAAAGCTATTTCAAAAGTCTCAAGTTTCTTTTGTCATTTATACAGAATTCCATTTTTCAGCCCTGCAATGTATTATTAGACTTCCAAGATGGTGGCTTCAGTGCCATTATTTTTCATTAACATCAGTGAAAGCCAAGAACAGAGATTAGCCTTAATTTTTTAAATTGATTTATTCTCCTTTATACTCTCATATAGTGATTGAACTGTAGTTATATTACATTGGAATTTTGCTGTAACATTTTGTAATGTCATTTTAGCATTGTTGCTTTCTATTTTGCCCATTTTAAAAATGCATCCTGAACAATAATGCAGTTATATCAAATAACTTAATTTGTGTAAATATATGTAATGGTATCATAAAGTACATGGAATTACAATACTTAATGATGAAAAGTTCCTTGTTAAATTATGTTAAGAAAATAAAAACACATTTCTGTTATGGGTTTTCAGGCGGCAGAATACTATGTGAAGGGCCTTAACCTGGTTTCCTCTTGCTAGAGCTGGTCAAAACGATTTCCTATGAACAATTTATTTTATTTTTAAGGAATTTAGCCCTTTCTTGAATCCTAAACTGATTATGATTTCTAAAACAAATCGGTTAATCAAAATTGCTGGATGAACTGATTTCTTAAGCATGCTGAATGATGTGTTCACGTGAATTATTTACACTAAGTGGGGTTGGGTTTTTTTCACTTCTTTTGAAATCTGTATATTTTGCTGCTTGAGCTCTGTGAGCAGCCAGGTAAGGTTACATGGCCCTTTGTTTCTTCTTCCTGACTGGATTCAGTCCAATTACCAACTACTTCTACTTTCTGCATTCTGTTTTTCTGATGTTCAGGTAAACATGTGCAGCTACTGCAGCTGCGAATTCAGACAAACCAACCTTTTGTAACTTCAACATTTAGAACAGAGAACTTTATACCTATGGCTGGGATGCAGTCCCTGGAAAAGCACAATTCATTGGAAGAGGAATTAGGAAAAACACACATTAAAAAGTAGAGACCAGACTAATTCAGCAAACTCTTCACACACACCACTGAAACAGATGTCCTCAGCATCTAATCTCCTTCCCTGATGTCGCATGCGGATTCGCGGGGGCAGCAGCATCGCCTACACTTCTTCCTCTCTCAGGGCCAAATGGGGTTCTGCTGGCTTGCACAGACTTGACTGTGCACCCCCATTTGTTGGCTCAAAGCCTTTATTTACAACTCACTGTATTTTTTTCTTGGTTTAAAATCTGGCAGTATTTGACCTGCAGCAAACTTTTCTGTCAGAGACACAAGTGAGTACGAACAAGTCAGGAGAAAGAACGCTTGCTGAATGTCAAAGTATCAATAAAATCTTCGCTAATGCTTGGTTTTGGTAGAATATTTGTACCCATTAGACTAAATGTTCTGCACAGAAGGAAGACATTACTGTTTAGCATGAAGTGACATGTTGTAACAAATTTGCGTCTTACTTTCCTGAAAAAATAAGTTTGGAAGTTTCAGTCGTTGCATAAGAAATAATACAGTTAAAAGCAAACTCTTCCACAATAAAGACTAGAGCAGTATGGCCAGGCACTTTCTATACACTTGCTTCAGGCATGGGCCCAGAGCTATTAATCTGTGCATTTCTAGTGAGCCCGTAGCAGTTGTAGCTGTCTGGGAAATGAAGCAAACATCTATTACAAAGTGCAAGATTCATTATAGCTCTCATTTTTCTTCTCTTCCACAGAAAATCACTACTTTAAGACTGGGAAGAAAATGTATGTACTTTCATAGGCAAAGAGAGAAGGGAAAAGAGTGCCTTCAGGAAGAACACCTTGTCCAGTGGCTGCAAAGTTTACAGGCCTGAGAGAGGAGGCCTGGCAGGAGATGCGATGGCTTCTGCTTCACGGAGCACCAGCACAGCTCTGAGAGCTACTGAGCCATGACCCAGCTGGGATGCTACCTTGGCCATCACAGCAGTTAATTTGCAAAAGTTAGTTTTTCTGGTCACTGCAAGAGTAGACCTGGGGATGCCAGTAAGACCATTGATCCCATCTTCCACCAGCTCACTGGGACGGAGGAAGGCATAAAGCACAAGCGGTCACAAGCAGTGTTGCTCCAGTTTTTCTGTCTCGAGGGCATCCTGGGATGAAGCACCGAGCCACGCACTGCTATGAGCTGCCCCAGGGCACCTGCTTCCCACGTGGGCTGCTGGAACCACATCCTCTCAGAGAAGAATAACCAAGTTCTCTGTGTTTGCTCTAAACTGTTATATTATTTCTGTCACTGTAACACTGCACCAAGTGCAGACCAAGACCTTGCTGTGGCAGGCATTATGCAAAAAAAAAAAAAAACCAAAGCAAAGAAAGCAAGAAACCCTCAGAACTAAATCAATTGGAAGCACACATTAGGAATGGCCCTAAAATGTAAGCATGATCCCTCCCTTTTCATGGCTGCTAGAGGGACATTGGTATGGGATGTGACAGAGCTATCTTAAAACGATGGTGTTTCTCTCAACCAAGAAAAATAACTGTGGGTTTTCCATGCTCAGCACCAGTCACAGCACCCACTTGGCAGCTTGGCTTTTTTTCTCAATTACTACGTTAGTTGTCAGAAAATTGGATTTTTTAAAAAGTCAGCACTATATTTAAATGGGAGTCTAAGCACCTACTGCTGCCAGAATAAATTGAGTTTGGTCAGATTTTTGCCAACCACTTTACCTGTTGCTTCATTTTAGGGAACTGTAAAACTTTCCATTTTCTTTCTTCTTCAGAGTGTAGTAAAAAAAATGTGTGGGTAAAAACCAGATAGATAGCATGTAGTACTTGGAAACTGGACAACACCTACAGTAATAGGATCACTACAGTATTTGGGAGACAGGAGGAACATATCTCTGAAAAATTAAAATGAAATCTAATTCATTTTCTCACAGGCAGTATTTACAATAAGTAACCTGCCCTTTTTTCAGTGCTAAAAAGCAATAATGACCCCTAGAAAGAAAACTCCCTGGTGAACAGAACTGTTCTGCCACAGGAGATGAAACTTATGCCTTTTCAGCAGGTGAGCTCAGGGGGCTCAGTCATCCTGGAGTCGGTTCAGAAATAACCACAAACTCCGTCCCTGTGCCTTTAACCTGTGAGACTGCCACACTACAAGGAAAAATCGCTCGCTCTTGACTTCTGAATGCAAAGTGAAGTCTACATATAAAAAGGTTCCGGGTTCGATGAGTTACAGTTCCCTTTACAAAACGCGATGTGTCAGTGTTTGAAATGCTATTGTGCGTTGCACATAAAAGCAAGAAAATAAGATCAGCAGGCCAGATGCTGTCTTGGACACTGGGGTAAATCCTGCTTAACTGTTCTGAGCTCTATTAGCCTGTACTTACCCTACGATATCTAAAATAAGAAATGAGCTGAGGTAAAAAAACCCTAAGCTTTTTTGACTTAGTCTGTATGAAAAAAAGTCTTCTGCTTCTAAAGCAGCTGTTCTCAGCTTAAACACTCGGCATTTCTGGGAGAGAAAAAAAACCTAAACCAACAACTGAGGACACATAAATATAATTTCTTGCGCCCCATTTTGTCTTCTCCCTCTACTCATTCGTGCCTTTTAAACTTGCGGTAAATCCATATTGCTTCCTTACCAGGAGAGGGAGCCCGGAGCCGCTCCCCGAGCTCTGGGACTGCTCGATCAGATCCTTTAGGGACTCTCCGGGGGGAATGTAGGTCTCATCCTGCTCCAGCCCGATGCTGTAGCGGGGCCTCGTCTCTTGGCGTTTGTATCTGCCGGTTCACACGACAAGGAAATTAGCTTTGAGTCCAACGAACACGCGGGCAGTGAACAATGCACGCCGTCCTTTCGGTTTGCTTCATTTATCGACTCCCAGCTTCCTCTGCTTCCCTGAGGAACAGGCTGGACTCACTGCCCAAAATCCTCTATTTCATTTTTAGCAACTGGTTTCAGCATCAAAACTCTAAGTATAAAACTCTAAGGCCGTGCAATCTGGTGTAAGTTTGCAAAGCAACCAAATGTTTTTCTTTCAGAAACTTAAATAAATTTAAAACACTGACCAAGTAAATAACCAGTTTTATTTTACTGACTGCAGTGGATCTTTCAGGAGCCAGAGGAGGTAAGGTCATGGCATCTGAGACTATTTAAAATATGTGACAAATTATTTATTAAACATAATGTATGTAGATTATGATAACATTCTAGACATATTTACTTACATTCCTGTATCCATCTCTTTTTTATGATCAGTTTTTCACCATAAACACATTTAGAAGCCTTAGGTTTATTTACCCTATATAAAATTCATCCTGTGGCTTTCTTAGACTCATTAAAAAATAATCTGTGCTTCTATCTGAATGACTTCTTAGAATGTTGGGCAAAATATGCTATATGAAATACATCACACAGGTGTACCTGTGATTAGCCTGAATAAAATACACATTTTTCCTCATCGTAAAATTAGAGTTTCTTATTTCTTTTCCTTAGGGTCCACTTCCATTTTTTCAAATTCCTAAGTCTATCAAAAGATAGATGTTGGGAGGAACATTAACAAGATGATAAAGTATTCCTTATTTACCTGAAGTAGCAGAATATGATGATAAGCACCAGAAGTATACTGCAAACAGTCACTGAGATCAGCAGGGCCTTATGGTGAATGTTTCCTTCAGCAAAGTCTGGGGTTAAAAACAAGGAAGGTGGAAAATTTGGAAAGAGAGGTGGCACAAAGTCAGTATCAAAAGTCACACATGCTTCAAAAAGTGCAGCGAGCACAAGATCATTTCCTTTCTTTTCTGCTGAAGTCCAAGACGCCCCTGGATTCCCCAGGCATTTTGTGCGCTTCCTCTTTGACCACCACCGACCAGGGCAGAACCGGCACCTCCAAAAGCCTATTTCATCTTTCAGCCCTCACTCAGGCAAAACATTGCCTTGATTTTTAATTCCCTGTTTGGCTCTGAATGAAAAATCAATTAAGACCCGTAACTCCGTGTCTTAACCAAAATGATCAGCCAGGACATCCAAAATTACTGCCTCTATCTTAAATCATTCTTATTAAGTAGCATCCTATCAAGCAGTCAATATAAAAAAAGTTAATAACTGCATTCATCCTAGGAGGGTAGACACAGTGTGCCATCCAACTCCCAAGAGGCAGGCCACAAGAGGCCTTGAAAGTATATTTCCACCACTGCAGAATAATCCATCTCTCAGATCCTGTTTTAAACACCTGAGCAGCAGTTCTCTCCTCCATTCGCACTATAGCAGCCCTGTGTACCAGCAAGTCATCCCTCTGCTGGTGGGCAAATCTATCCTTCCAGCAGCTATTCTGTAAAACACTTTGAAAACAAAATTAGTCAAATGACTTGTAGAAAATGCCATTACGTAAAAACTTAAAATGTTTCAGTCCGTCTTTGCATGGGAGACTCATACTGTCCTTTAGAGTACACCATTAATCTCCAGATTTGTATTGTCAGCTCAGGAGAGCAAGTCTGACCTCCACGCATGCTCCTCTGCAGAAAAACAAAGAAACCTGGCACTACTCTTCTTTAACCTCCCCTGCCCCCCAAAGTCTCAAAATTACGGTATTTCAGCATGTAGATATACATACCACCCTCCCAAAGTTGCTCTCTGGTATAATGCAAATAAGGGCTATGTTTTCTGAGGCTCCCCCAGCCTTGCTGTTTTGCATCTTTCACGCTATTGCCCAACACATCGTAAAATGGAAGAAATCCATCCTTATCGACCCATCCTGGAACGGCAGTATTACATTTCAGATTTACAAGGGTAATGAGACAAGAGGATTCCTAAGGGACTCTTGGTTTACTGTCAGGCTTTTTTATTTGAAAGATCCAGTTTCTCCTTCTGTTTTTGCCCCCAAACTACTTCTTTCCTTCCCCTTTCCACTACAAACAGAGACTACCTACCAACACACCTTTTGATCACACTGGTCATGTTTTAACCTGCCATTACCTGCTCCGGGAGCATTAACAATGTAAACATTCAAGACACAGCCGATGCCTTTGAAAGGGGACACTGACATGATGTCTATCAAGAAAACACTGGAGCCCATCATTCTCCCTGCCGCAGCCGATTTCTACCAGGCCTACCACTCCAAGTGGGCTGCGAGCCGAATCCGAGAGCCCACCGGGGAATCCAGACCTCTCTCGCGAAGGCTGCTCAGCAGGGCAAAGGGCTCTTGTTCATGCTTTGTAAGCAGCCTGTGTCGGCCAGCCGTTTCCTTCCGAGATGTGCGGTTTGCAGTTTAAGATGTCGCAGCCCATCAGCTGAAGAGAGGACACACAGAGCACACAGACCATACAGGGGGATTTTTGTACTTGGGAGGAACCTGGATATCTGTCCGCAGCAAGGGTTTTCCCACTTCACAGAATGAGCCGCGGTGGAAGCTGGGCTTTGTGCTTAGCAGTAATGACCGCTGATGTCAGACGCAGAGCGAGCAATTCACATCTTGCCCATACTTGGGTATGCCAGGGAGCAACACCATGGAAGCCTGTGCATTTACACGGACACGAAGCGTTGCACTACCAGAACTTGTAAAGCACCCACACTGTTCATGCTGCCTATGTGTGTCCGAGTACGTACATTTGGGAGAGGACTGATAAACATGTTGAAATCTTAATCAAATTCAAATAATTTTAAATGATCCAAACCCTGCGCTCAATGCTTCTGATCAGCTTCTCCCACTCAGAAAAGTAAACACAATTTGATTTTCCCAGAGGCCAGAAGGCATTTTCGAAGTGCTGTGTAGCTCTCAAACAAACTTCAGACTCCAACATTGCAATATTTTTCGGTACCTGAACGCAATTATGTGAAGCAAATGCAAGGAAAGCACGTGAGACATACAGGAATGTGTCTTCATCTCCATGCTGGGAGCGGCGGATGCAGACTGGAGCAGCAGCGATGCTTACACTCTTGCAGTAGGTGATGTCCCCTATGCTGATGAAGTCAGCTAACACAGCTTCAGTAGTGGCTCACTACGCACAGCACGGGCATGCAACTGCTTCACAGGAGAGGAGAATAACTTCCATATGTCTTTATATGTATATGGCTACATATGATGAGAGGCAATACTGACAACAAGTGAGCTGTTGGCTCACCGTTCAAATACTTCCCGCATTTTCTGCATTTTGGCAGAATTTCATTTGCTTGCTCACTTGAGGACCGCATAAACCCACTGGCACATGGATGACACAACATTAAAAGCATGCTCCCATTCTTACACCAGCAGTGTCTGTTTGCTCTGCGGAACTGAGCCAGGCTGGTGCTGCTGAAGACCAACTCTTCTCTCCTCCTACAGCCCATGCTGTTCCCCACAGTGCAGCAGGACAAACCTCCCTTTCCTTGCACCATTTTCAGCACCTCCTTGACCAGGCAGAGGCATGGGGTAGCTCGGCTGAGAGTCCGCTGTATTCCTGGCTCATGGACTGTGTGGTGAAGACTGTGGTGGGTACCAGTCGGTGCCAGCTTGCATGATGGAGGTATTCTGTCCTTTAACAAGTCCAGTGCTGTGCTTTTCAGTGTTGTGTTACTTGGCAACTGCAATATGCCAAGCAGCAGGGTTATGAGAATAAGCAGTAGCTTCCATGGAGGCAGCAGTGAGCGATTACCAGGAGCACGGTGAGGGAAGCACAGAACAAACACAGGGTAGGTTTGGAAAGCTTCTTCACATACCTTCGCTGGCTGATAATAGCAAAGCCCAGCAAACAGCACGTTAACAGTTTTATGCTGTATGAAAACAGTGGTGCGTGCTGGTGCCCGTGGTGAGCAGCACAGAAAGGGAGAGATGGCAGCAAAATGAGGGTCTTTGGTGATATCAAGCTGCCTCTCAGTTATTTTCCCATGATTTCCCCCTCCTCCATCACCCATTCCCCTCACTCTTGTCATCCCCAGGACCATGCTGAGGAGTGCACTGAAAATGCCACCCAGCAGGTTCAAGGGAGAAGTCAGCATATCAAAGGGAGAGGAGGTTCTCCTCCCTCCCCAGGTCCCTCTAGTTCACAATGTTACGGTTATCCGAGTAAAAACTGCAGTGAAATCTGAGGCGTGGAGACTGTGTGCACACATCAAACCCCATCATTCCTCCAATCATTCCCTTGCCCATTCATCACTAGCTCTACAGGCAGGGAGCCAGACACGGTGGCACCACCACTTCTGCTTATATAGGCTCTAAATCAGTAAAGATATATTTCTCCTTTTGACTGGTCTCAGCCTGTGCTTTCGCTGGATTTCCAGGAATATCTTTTATTGTTTAAAGCAGAGGTGTTGTATCAGACCCAGTTATGACTCTCATTTCCTTAACAAGACAGATGTACAGCCGAGACGAAGACTTCATGTTTTCTCTGGGCTATTATATCCTGCTAGCTCTGTACTGAGATGAGCTCAAAACTTACGCTTAGCTGTTGTTCTTCCACCTTGCTTAACAACCCTTGCTTTGACCAGCATTAATTCTTCTAGCTCCCACTACCGTGTATGTGGTCCCCCTGTCTTTCATGGGGGGCAGGGGATGTAAAATCCACTTTCCACCACATGCCAGGGCTGGAAAAAACACTTTGAGAACACAAGTCGCTTGCCTTTGTAGATGTTACCTTGGTGCATAGGTTAATTTGCAGTTCAACAACCTCTGACCTGCAGCTGGATGCTCTCCCTAGACTCTGATTCCCATGCGACATGACCTCGGACGTAAGCTCATCAGAAGCCAAATTTCTGTTTGTTTTTTAAATGCTGAGGAACATACACATTTTGCATGGAATCCTGGAGGTCAGAAGGTTGTTCCTAGAAACTTGTTTTTAAGTTCACCTTCTCTTTCTTTGTACTTAGAGTTTATGTTGAATTTGATATACAATTTTAACAGTACTCAGTCAATCACAGCCTAATCTAAATGTTTCCAGTAGAAACAATGATCACAGCCATAGCACTGGGCACTGGCAGTAGCGTGTATTTGTACACAGTGTTTGTACCTGGTTGCAGTGAGGATCTACAGTTTAAACTATGGCTTTTCTCTGAGCTTTCATACTAGGATACAGCAACGGTAAATTAAAACAGGCCTGGCACCAAGAATGACATGTTTACTTCAGGCTTTAATAAAAGTGCTGACTTCAGCCCTGTCCAGTCACATTTAATGCAGCAGCTCCTGAAACGTATTTCCACAACATATTATCAGGATACCAGTAGAGCGAGAGCTTATTTCAAACAAAAATTTTCAGAATATGTTGAGTGAATACATTACTTTTTGTTTGTCACGCTAAAATAGACAACTTTGCAACACAGAGCAGCTAAGTCCCGTTCCAATTCCATGAAATTTTTCTTTCCACAAATAATGTCTCTGCTATCTAATGGGTCTGCCACCATGGTGCCCAAGTGATGCTTTATTTACCCCATATACACACAAAGCAAAACCAACATTGATCCAAACAACTTCTGCCACTACCAAAAGCTTGGTTTATTGCTTTCTGTATAAGCAGCAGATAGTATTGCCAAATAACTAAAATCTTAATAGGACAGATGTCTAGTGTTAGGCACTGGTTCAGTATTTTTAAGTTACTTTAATGTAGAATAAACTCAGTCAGGAGCAAGAAGAAATCATGGCAGTGTTTTCCAAACTGAAATGATATTTATTGATATCCTAAGTAAGTGTGAACAAATACTGACTTCCTTCTGGAGCTTCTCTCTCAGTCCAAAGAAGTTTTTAAAATTAAAAATCAACAAAGTAATACCTAACTCTTATGTTGGAAGTCAGAATTTTATGAGGTTTCACTGACTTAATGGCTTGCTAGTAAACAGTGAAATATTTACACACTACTCTCCATAGGCCTGGTTCTGCAGCCCATCTGTGCAGAATTTCATAGGCGTGAAGGGAACAGCTTACATGAGTGAAGGCTTTCTCTGAGTATGCATTTGTGTAAGTATCTGCTGTTTGCATAATTAAGAGTGCATCTGCACACTGATCTGTTTTTTCAGCTCAGAACGCCACAATTCCAAATTCTCCTGCAACCTTGAACTGACTCTCGCAGACTAAACTTCCGTGCTGACCACCACAAATCTTGGGCATTGCAGCCAATGCCAAGAGTTTATAATGGATTAATTTACACTTATTTAGGAATACATTTCTGTAAAATGTTTTCTACAACATCTAGCCAAAATAGTTATACCAACTTTCAGAAAATGGTGTTTAAACAAACAAACAAAAAAGCTAAAACCTTGACCCAGAATCTACTAAGTTAATACACGTCCATTTGTTCGCAAATAACAAATACAAAAAATAAATCCGTACATGAGTTCTTACTCTACATGCTATTTTCAGCTACATTTTTCAAGTAGAAAATCTCCTTTCGTGACTAGTTATTGTCCTAGGGCTGGATTATCAGGTCTTATTAAATAAAAGAAGCTTAAAGGACTTCAGTCAACTTGAACTGACTGATTAACCACTGGAGACCTGGTCCCAGATGGGTGTGGACATCTGAACAACAGTAATGCATGCTGCAGGGACTAGAAAGAGGATTCAATTTTATTATCATGCTAAAAACATTCACAGCAAGAGGCATCCTCCGCCACAACTAACCTAACTCTTTGGCATGATCACCAATAGCCAGCAGGACTGTGTTAGGACTATATCGTGCAACCCTAACGCATCTGGTGCTCACTGCATGTATGCAATAGGAATAACAGCAAGTATCTGCAACCATGGGCCAAGGCACTGCTCCCCACATGACCTACAGGAATTCAGCAATATTGTTTCATGTAGTTTATCTCTCTAATCACGTGCAGCTGAAGGAGGGTGCTTTGATTTTGGCTTTCTTTCCTCCTAAGGCACAAAGAGCAAGAGCCGGAAAAGGTGAGTCTGGGACTGGATTTACTTCCCCTTACCTCGATTCTTCAGTGGTGGCAGCGTAGGGTGAAGGTGTTTGTTACAGTAATCTTGGCCTGTGCAACATTCAATAGATCTTCTTTGGTGTGGAATTGGAGTGTCCTGCAACAAACAATTTGATAGAAAGAAAAGTAACTATCTGTGTTGTAAACACACACCATCATTCTGGCACTTGAGAGAAAGATGTGGTTGTTAATTGAACTGCAGTATGTTACAGATTTCTGGCATGTGTGGAGTACGGATTTCTGTCACCGAGTGTATCCAGCAACATTTCATCTAGATAATTAAGAGATTAATTCACCCCCAACATGTTTCTATTGGTGCCCTAGTGCTGCACAAGGGACTGATTAACTCTACTGGTGCAAGATAGAACTATTAAAGTCACATATGTCCATTAGTTAGACTTCTATTACAAATAATAAGTTAACATGAGTATGCACAGAATCATAGAATCATAGAATGGTAAGGGTTGGAAGGGACCTTAAAGATCATCTGGTTCCAACTCCCCTGCCATGACCAGAGACATCTTCCACCAGACCAGGTTTCTCAGAGCTCCATCCAGCCTGGCCTTGAACACTGCCAGGAAGGGGGCATCCACAACAGTTTAGCCAGAATAATACAGGAATTGCTGTGTGGTCTAATTTAGCTACTGCTTCTGCTCTCATGGGAAACTAGGTAGCGTACCTTCCATGGACCTTGATAGACTGTTCCTGTACTCATGTAAAATCATTCAGGGTTAACATCAGGAAAGGCAAACACTTTAAGCCACCTCGCTCCATTGCCCATACCCCTTCCATTCCTGCAGGGAGATTTGCTCTCTATCAGGTGATCACTGTACTTGAAGGGAATTTCTGGCACCAGAAACCCAAAACCAAAATGCAACTTCATGTAAGACATAAAGGTTGCTGCAGTCCATCAAATAACATCCTAACTAACTTTAGCTACCATGGAGACTTCAGGAATTAGACTGCATTTCTCTAAATTCAAACTGCCTCTGAGTGGGAGTGTTACTAGTAACAGCAGTGCCAAAACGAAAAACCTGAAGTTACTGTGAGGAGCAGCTATAATCTCACTATTTAGGGATATAAATGCACCCTCCTCAGCAACCGATGTAGAGCAACTATCTGCCAAATAAACAGAAGTGAAAAACATGGACACAGTAATGTCTGTTGATTGCATTTCAATTGAAAGCTATCAAAAAGCCAAGAGATGCTCTGGCAACAAACGTTTTCTTACCCGACACTGGAAGTCCGAGCCCTCTAATCCAAGACATCCCTTGGTGACCAAATGTCCACCAGACTCATCTTCTTCTATTATGGTGAAGCAGTAGCCATCAGTGCTGAAGATTGGAAAGCATGAATCAGGAAAAGGCTCTGAAGTGAAAAATACGCTGCTGAATATAGTCTTAAACTTTGTTCCTTGCAAGGTAAATGTGCCATTCACACACTGACATACTAAGGCAGGCTGGAAGACTCAGGCACCCAAGGCAACCTCTTGCAATGCAGTCTGACAGCCGACAGCGCTGCAGACCAGCTCTTTCACACGCAAAGGAGGCTCTGCCTCGGAGCTGACACACTTGCCTTTCCAATATTTCACAGCTATAAACCTCTCTAACAAACATCTCAATTCTCTGCCTGTGGTCATTAGTGTGTCAAGACTTTGGAGACCTATACAAATGCAAGCATCAATGCCACATTATGAGCGGGGACAGGGCATAGATATTTGCACCACGGTGGAGACCTGAAGAAAGAAACATTTTTGAGATACTGAACGTAAAATATTATTAAAAGTGATTTGTGATTCCTTTTTTAACCATATTACAAACTGCAGCACTCTTGTGTACAAGTCCTTGAGTTATCATCAACACCCTTCATAACAGTTTACTTGGGTTATAAATTTAAAGTGATCCATAATGCTTCTGTTTACAAGAACGTGCACCTGGGAGGACAAGTATACTAACAGATGGCTAGATGGTGCTGGTGATAAATGTCCTTCCACAACGAAGGTCAAATGCCCGAATGCTGTGGAGAGAGGCGGAGGAGGGCACGAAAAGGGTGGCTGCGTTTTACTGAGACTGCTCTACATTAACTTCTCTGCACTTTGAGGGAGATACGTAACATGTGTAAGAAACACAAATTGACTGATTTGCAGGAAGAGGATGCAAAAATAAAGAAAAAACTCTTTAATATAGGACATTTAAGTCACATAGAAATAAAATATTCTGCTATTTCCCCAGGAAAATAACACTGGTTATTATGTGCAATGAGTATTTTTCAGAAGAGAAGAAACAAACTCAGTTAAAACAAGGAAATAAAAAGAAAAAAGGATTAGAAAATTTAAACACAGCAAAATTTCAGATGATTTGCTCCTTACTTCAATGAAAGGAGATTCTAACAGAGCAACAACAGCAAAGGCAATGAAGATGCAGTAAACGAGAGGCACAGTTACACATAGAGGAGATAAACACAATTTGTAAGTATTAGCTACACGACAGAGAGAAGCTGGATAGGATCATGTCAAACATTTGCTGTGACATATTTTTATATTAGTGGTGCAGGGTCTAGCCACAGTAAGCTTATTACTTCAAATAATAATCTATCATGGGTTATTGACTTCTGGATTTGAAAAGTATCCAGCTGCATATTACAAATTACCTTCTCAGAGAAGCAAGCGATGACTTCTACCCTTCTTTGACATTGTGCATACAAGTAAGGTAAAGGAGACAACAACCCTTCTGGACAACAACCACCTAGATTTCATTGCTTAAGCTTAAAAGATAGGAACGACAGGATTGCCAAGAAGAGAGACTGTAAGGAATCCATTAGAGTAGAATATTAGATTAGATTAGATTAGATTTTATTTGTTTGCATGGTGCCTTTGATTCAAAGTAATGACTAAGTTTAACCCAGGGGACAAAGCAACAAAACAATAAATTGCAATCAAGTGAAACACAAAAATGAACTCCACAGCTAACAGTACCCTGCAAAAAAAAAGCCGCTCCATTTGCAAAAGGAAAGCAGGGGAAGGAAAAGCCAAATAGTTTGCAAAATAAAAAAAAAGGCAGGAAAGTCGGCAGTTTTATTTCTTTTTTTCCTGACTTGCATCTGATTCTTAGCTCATTTCTGAAAATTTAATCCAGGGTTCTCGAGCAGTTTAGTCCATCTTAAAATTTTACTCCAAATTTAAGAAGACACACAACATTAGATTGGATAGAGCAAAATGGAAAAGTTATAAAGCTCCAAACAATAAGGATAAATCATGTTCTTTACAGCCAACAGTAGAGTAATGAAGGAAAAGTGTGAGACAAAATTAGCAATGCTGAGCAGAATAAACCTTAGTACCCCTTATTTCTACCTCTAAGGAAAAAAATAGAAAGTTTTCATGCAATGTAAGAACCCATTATCTTATTGAAAATCTCTCACGTGTTTGGGTGAGAGGTAGAACTGACCCTTCTGAAAAGAAAGAATTATCTCTTACCTACTTCCCCCCTCCCGCCCCCGACCTCTTCTCCTGGTTCACAGGATGTCAGACGGACCACTCGCTGCAAGTCAAGGGCAGGGCATACCCCTGCTGTTTTATTGACTACCCTACCTCATACCTGCCTATGGTAGAAATGAATCTGTTCTTGCTATTATAACAAATCAGAAACAAGTCACGTAAGTCTGGATCGTCTCCAATTTTATGTTTATTTGGTGACAAAGAGAAACATATGTACATCACTGATACATGTAAATCTATACGAAAAACCTATTCTCCAATTCCTAGCAAACGTACAATTATGATTTTCTTAAACTCCGTAATTTGAATTCTTTGTAATTTCATTCTGCAAATGATGTGAGAAGGAACTCAACCTGATGTTGCTTAATACAGACAGGTACACATCCACTAACCTCCTCCACTGAAGCATCATCTTCTTAGAGTACACTGCAGGAGAGCGATTAAATACATTTGGGATATGATCACTAATAAGCACAGATTTGGTATGTCACATATTTGCCAAGAGTGGGTTTTTACAGCCAAATAAAATGCCAGGAAAACAGAGGGAGTTAATAGCAGAAAGACTGACAGACACTGACGTAGAAGGTGCTGCAACAATTACAGATTACCAGAAAGAAAGAGGTGCTCTTAACTGAGACCTTTACTAAACGTCAGAAGAGAGGAACAGAGGCCAACAGCTTTGCAGCTGCTCACACAGATGTCCTCACTGGCCAACAGCCATTTCTCACTGAAGATGCGATACCTCAGCTACCAAAACTTGACTGCTGAAGAATTTCTGTCCAGATCTCTGTGTGTGTGACACAGCCAAGTATAGCAATATGTAACTTGGAAAAGCATCCTCTTTCCCTCGTTCAGTGTCTATCACAAACAGATGGGTTAAATAACTTGATGAAAAGATTCCTTATCTTTCATTCTATTTGCAATTGAGTCCATATGAGTAGTGTTTTTTTTTTCCACTCATCCTCTTTATACTCCTCATTTTGGTATCAGAAAGAGCTACAGCATCTTTTCGTTTCCATCCAAAGCAACATGACAAGTTTCTCCACAGTTTTTAAAAATGATCAAAAACATCTTAGATTATGTTATATACAGAAACTGGGAAGTTCATATTCTTCTGTAAAGACTGGCTAAAATAATCTAATTTGAAAATTGGCTGACTCCCAGTTTGCATCTAATTCACATGTTTTGTCACATCCTTCACTTAAGGAAGATGATGAATTTAGCAAAACACTGGCTTTGGACACCATCCATAAAACAAAAAATCACTGTAAATGTATTCAACACAGGCTAATTTTTTTGAAAAAAAATAGAGTTAGCCGCTGTGCATCAGGGAAGTAACATGAAACCATGCGAGAAGAGCATTACACAGTTGTTGAGCCAGATGCACTTTCACATGTTTACACAGCTACTCTAAAGGCAAGGAGAGACACACAGGCATATCAAAGCGAAGAAGTTGGCTCACAGTGAGCCACAGTTTCTGGCCACACTAGTCTCCAAGATGGTGACACTGGTCCTACCATGTACAGTCTGCTGTGTGTGGTACCTTTTGGCTCTGTGGGTGCTCAACAATGACCCCACACACAGAGAGAAAGGAGGGTACCCAATGCATCCAAGCAGAGTATCTTTTCATATATCATATATAGGTCTACCCATCCCTATTTTCTTTATACTACCTGCCCATACTATTGTCCCAGGACTGAGAGACATGACCCAGCTCACCAAATGTGTCTTGCATTGCTCTACTAAATCACAAATCAGATCAAACAGTTCTCCGTGACACGTGGGGTCACAAAGCAGAAAACAAGCTATTATACCAACCTGTGAGGGAGAGCCCTAGAAACCGTCCAGGCTTCATGCTGACTATATGAGATTTGACAGGTCTAGAGGCCTGATAGAGCAACTCGGGGTACGGCAATAGCACCAAGCATGGGTACCTCTGCGTTTTCACAAGGGCTCTCTAACACCCTTCACTGAAGTGCAAAATCCATCTCAGTAGATATGAGAACTATCAAGAAGCAAATAGTCAAAATAAAGCTACTCATCTTCCTCTTTTCACTTTTTGCTTTATTCCTTCTTTCATCTCCAAAATTTAAACACAGACCAAATGTTCTCTTTTACTTAACCTTAAGACTACACTGCAGTTGAATTTGGATGATGTAGCTGCTTCTTCAATGCTAGGAGAGACTTAACATGGATATTTGCTGTTTTGGAGGTTTGTTTGATCTAAGTAAATTTAGTATGAAAGGGAAGTCTCAGGTATTCTAGCACTTTCTGCACAATAACACCAAAGTACTTCCATACGTTAAAAACTTATCTGAGAGTAATGCAACAGGTCTCAATACAGGGAGACTGGACTTGCATTACTATTTAGCTTAAGGTTTATATTAAATACCTAATGGGCAAGCCCTAAACAAAACTAAGAACAAGGAATTTCTGGGGCACAGCTGAAAAGTGTGGGAGGGTAACTTTGCATTTCAGTTTAAGCACTTGGAGCAAAGTCATCTGCTGAGCCACACGTGAGACATATGGCCCTGGCAGAGGAGGCAAGGAAAGACTAGAGCTTGTGAGAATTTATCTCTGTCGACCTTTGTTTTAATCATCAAAGGAGACTTAACTGCCTCCAGTACAGCCCTGTATAAAGGATTACATTAAAAAATAAAAATAAACATTAAAAAAATAAAGGCTAACTTGTAAGATGTCACCATACCTCCTTTATCAGAAAACGCTAAATTTTACCCTAAAAGTTAAAAGTTGCTTGAAAGAAAATTTGCCTGAACTCAGTGCTCTGGCCCACTGTTGAAGTCATCTTCCTTCTATATACCAAATCACAAAGAAAATTCAATCCTATCATCTTGAGAACAGGAGAATGAAAATAACATCACTCAAGTGAATTATCACCTCTGGTAACACTGAAAAAGAAACTTCATTAATCTATTGCTTAAACAACCAAAGCTACCTCAAGACACAGTTGTGCAGAAACACAATCAAGATCAGTAAGCAACACATAACAAATTAAACTCTATCAGTCCAATCTTTAAAACTGTCAGCATTTATTTGTGAATGGAAAATAGAGTACAACAAGGCACCTAATCAGCCTCTGCCTTTACTGCAATCCCATTAGAGTCAAAGCCAATTAAATCTAACGCTACTTTTTTAAAATATGCAATTAATTACGATTAAACACAACTGCCCATGCATTCACTTCGTACACACAAAACTTGAAACGGAACAGTAAAACAAGGTCCTGGTTGTGTTCAAAGCAGCTTTGAGCTTCTTTATAGGAAATCTTTTATGAATCACACAGATGTTCAGAAAGAAGAGTACAGTTTCAACACACTGCAGGTTAACACACCCTTTACAAGCAGAGGATTGCAAACCTTCTGCAAAGATCTGAACTGTCAGGGCCTGAGCACACTAGGGAGCTTCAATTGCCCCGAGTGGCCCCACCTGGGACCCCTCCATCCCCTGCATACACACCCCCTGCCCCAGGGCTCCACTTAAGCCCAGGTCTGAGTATTACACCCCACCCTGAGTGACAGTACAAGAATGCCTGCCTCTAGCCCCATCTCCTGCCTGGATCCAGATCACTATTTGCCATGTGACGGGCCACAGAGGCAGTCGTCTCTGCCCGTCATGTCCAGGCACCCTTGGGGAAATGGGGTCCTGGTGGGTGAGGATATGGCTGGCCATCACCCTCAGCTCCTGGCTTGGCTCCCTTTTGCTGCTCCCTGACACTAACCCTCTCTTGATGACATGACCCTGTAATGGGTATTCCAAAACTTACTGTGCTTGTGGGTTGCCCCATTTTTTCAAAGCAGACTCTAACTAGAGCTACTGCTTTTCTATTGATACAGAAAGCAATCTGCCTTCTAAGCAGCAGTGCTCTCCTTAACTCCCTAAAGTATTACTGGACTTAAGCTGCGGAAGTATAAAGAAAGGGAAATTCTGTACAGGAACACAGCAGGCTGTTAAAGGATTTGATACAGATGTGATTAAAGAATATTGACTTTTAAATTTCTAAAAATACAATTATGGAGAGGATTTTAAATGTCCACCAGATGTCCTCATTTTTATATAAACATTCAGACTACTGGTACCACAGGCAGGATCTATACTTTAATAGATAAATACCTGTGGTAGCAGACCAAGATCTTCAGGTGGGATGGCAGACTGCCTTTTATGAGAAATTTCTAATGGTGATTGCAATAGGACTAGCTGTTTTACTCTAAGAGATTTAATTTAAGCACAGCTGGAAACACTTTCCTGTTGAACTTTCAGAGCCCTCCTTGCTCCTGGGCGCACAAAAGGTTTCTCTGCTTCAGTGAGAGCCCCGGCAGGGACAGTGCCTGATGCTCTTCAGAGCTGAAGCCCTGGCTATGGATGGGCTCAGTGAATTTCCCGGGTGTCACAGCTTTGCCAGGCCCTTGGGTGCCCCAGCACACATCCCCTGGGGGCTGGCAGATCCAAGCTCTGCAGGTCCAAGCACAGTCCAAAGCTTAGCAGACTGACAGAGCTGACAAGAGGTTTGGATTTCTTTTTTTAAATATAAAATGTAAAAGCCTTTTAGTGGCTACATCTGAGGGAAGCACATAATTAATGCAATAACTTTTAACCTGGAGCAGTTCACTTCGTCTTCAGGCAAACACAATGCGATCAATACTGCTTGAACTTCAATATGGGGAAACTTCCTTTATAGTGAGGCTCAATGAGAATTCCTCAGTGCTTTTAAACTGTGCCAACACTCGCTCAGGCTAGGATGAAATATGAAAGTTGCTGCCTGACTAGTAGGACAATCCCTGCTAACACGGTTGGTCTTGGTCAGATCTTTTGAAACCTGGTCTCAATCCAGCCAACTAACCAGAGACCTAATAACTACTCTTTCCCAACAGCAGACTTAGGATCCTCTTGTCTCTGTAACATTCCACTTCACTTTTTCATCTGTAATTCCAGCTACGTAGTAGTTACCTTAAGAAGCCAGTGATTACTAACAGTTAAGCAGATGTAGGGAAAACAAGGGGTTCTGTGTCCTTTGTAGCTCACTGCAGCCCTTGCACCAAGGTAGGCAGAGTCATAGCAATGATCGTCATTCTGAAAAGGGTTATTGCCAACAAGCCATAAAGGCATGGTCTTTAATTTAAGGCAGGTTTCTTGCTTGTTTTATATTACTCCAAACTCTTCAGCAATTTTTCACTTATGCTGTTGCTCACTGGGCAAGTGGCAAGGTGGAAACTACTCAGATGACAGCACAGGATAGGAAAGAGGAATAGCTCTAATGCTATGTTTTTGACTGTTTCCATTTTCCTGGACAGAAGTGATTAATATTTGATGAGTAAATTCCAGTTTCCATTACTATTTTGATGTCTAAATTGGAGAAAATAATTTTGTCACTCAAGTAGAACATTCAAGCCTGAAATGTGCCAAGATTATGAAGGCAAAAGCGGTTATAATTTTGTATTTTATTGTAACTTCACTGTCTATCCTTTGGCATTAACACCTACAAACAAGTTTGGTATTTGACGCTGTACGGGGGACTCCAGAGACAGTTTCTTTAAAGTACTGCAGTGAGGGAAAATGCACAAATCCATTTTAATAAGACATTTACTCATAGTTCCTGGCAACATGAAAAATACTTAGTCACTGATGCCTACAAAGTAACATGCAACAGGTCTACCCAGCTGGGGTATAAACTTTGTTCAATGGGTTCCTTAACATGAATCCCTTTGTGCTTCCTAATTCATGGATTTAAGTCATCTGCAACTTTGCCTTTACTGTGTGTGAGACAGCATGTGTGAAAGCAGTGGCTCTTGCTGGGCAGGAACAGGAAACAGCTGATTCACGCTGCAGGGGATCTGCAACTTGATATCAGAGTGGCTTTTTACAGCTTTTTAAACTGACTGCCATGTGAGAGCAGTTAGGTCTAACTCCTAGCTAGAGCATGAGTCTGAAGGAAGAGCATAGAAAGGGGAAATGGTATTTACAGCTTTCATCAAGACTTCGATACACTTCAGTGTGAAACTGCAGGCTGGGCAGAATTAAATCAGGCCACAAAACAACACTCAAAAATCTAACAAAGCAATCCGTATGTTCAGCAGCCTTAGGCTTTCCCCATCTATCTTCTCAATGCGCTGCCTTGAAGAGCTGACACAATGTTAGACTGTCTCACCTCAAACAGCACTGCATACCCAACCAGTATGTCCAGCTGGGCTCACATCTGTGCCGTTTTGATGCTTCTTGCATTCCCAGAACTCCACTAGGCTGATGATGAGTATCTCCAGTATCTTACCCACTCTAAGGAAGTGGAAAAGTTTAAATGAAGAGTTCAGCCCTACTATTCTGCAGCTAAAGCAAACTGTACATGCACCTCAAGCTAAGACAGAGGAGTTTGACCACTAACCTCATACAGGAGCTTATGGGTTACAATTAAGGGATAGACTCATATGAGTGATGTTATTGTGGGTGTGTACTACAGGCCACCTGACCAGGAGGAGGAAGCTGATGAAGCCTTCAACAAGCAGCTGCAAGCAGCTTCACAGTCACAGGCCCTCCTTCTCATGGGGGACTTCAACCACCCTGACATCAGCTGGGAGGACCACACAGCCAGGCACATGCAGTCCTGGAGGTTCCTGCAGAGCATTGATGATAACTTTCTGATGCAAGTGGTGGAGGAACCAACAAGGAAAGGCGCTCTGCTGGACCTTGTACTAACAAACAAGGAGGGACTGGTTGAGGATGTGAAGGGTAGAGGTAGACTCGGCTGCAGGGACCATGAAATGGTGGAGTTCAGGATCCTGCGTGGAGGAAGCAGGACGGTAAGTAGGATCAAAACCTTGGACTTCAGGAGAGCTAACTTTGGCCTCTTCAAGGAGCTACTTGGAGGAATCCCGTGGGCCAGGGCTCTCGAAGGCAGGGGGGTCCAAGAG
>Ga0065711_1003764_pt1 | contig 48112 bp, 56 predicted proteins | sample Hoacrofraction12_FD_59098 | JGI IMG/M metagenome (GOLD analysis project Ga0065711, IMG submission 59098) | Hoatzin crop microbial communities from Cojedes, Venezuela - Epithelial fraction 12 v2 (version 2) | ecosystem: Host-associated > Birds > Digestive system > Esophagus > Crop | place... | reverse complement strand
AAGGTCCTGTGCAGCCTGCTGTAGGTGACCCTGCTTCGGCGGGGGGGTTGGACTAGATGACCCACAGAGGTCCCTTCCAACCCCTACTATTCTGTGATTCTGTGATTCTGTGATTCTGTGATTTCTGCAGAGAGGAGAAAGACTCCCAGAACAAATGGAGTATTTCAATATAGCCTAACGCCGACTTCGCTCTCCTGCCTCTTCAGCATGCTGAAATTATTTATTGCTGAAAAAAAAAAAAACCTCAAACAAACCTAAAACCTCCTTCCCCCTTCCACTTCCAAACTAAGCATGATGGGAGAGAGAAAAATCTTGGCTTGGGCAGTGAAAAAACATCTCTGAAATGAGTCGGCTGCGAGAGGCTATCTGCATCAGGACAGAGGAAGAGGAGAGGGGATGAGGGAGTGAATGGTAGTAAGGAGGACGAGGGGGAGAAAACTGCACACACGCAGGAGCCTGCGAACAACCACACATACTGCCTGTCAGAAGGGGAATGCAAGAAAAGTCCATCAGGAGAGAAAATCAGTACAATCTACACACACACACATGGAAATCAGCTACAGGCAGCAAGCAGCTATTCCCTTACCTCCAGCTTGACACCATGAATAGAAAACAAACTGAAACAGAGCAAAAAGATGATGCTCTGCAGCCTAGCCAGGGAGAGGGGCCATCAGCCCTCAGGAGACAGCGACAGGGAGAGCGTCTACCTGCATGGGGATGGGCTGGAGGAGATACCCCGTCTCCTCTGGGCTCTACTGCTCACAGCCCCCCACTGCTCTGCCATGGCCAGGGCAAGATCAAGATGCCAGAAAGTTGGAAATGCTGCTCTGGCCCCATCAACTCAAAAGCCCAAGCTTCCAAAAATTCTCCCCTAAAGAAAAAAAAAAAAAAGCGCAAAGAGTTCTTTCCTTCAGAAGGAAGCCAAAGGGTTTCCTTCCTTTTAGTTGGTTTTTTTTCCAAAACCTCCCCACTGTGTTGTACAAAAGGCTTTGCAACCTTATATTTTTTTGGAGGGGGGGTGTCAGTTTAAGGGAGGAGCCTAACCATCTCTCAAAAATACCAAAAAGACATGATGCAGCCCTTCCCCTCATCCCGCAACTGTTGTTTTTTTTTTTTTTCCCTCTGACAGAGAAATATGATTTTGTAAAGCATTCGGATGTTGATGGGACTTCATTTTCTGATGGAAAATGTCTCCCCTGAGGCTTTCACCTGTCAGTTCTGCTCAGGACAGATTGGCAGCAAGCTCTTCACTTCCCAGTGGAGATGCCCCTCACGGGAAGCGCAGGGTCCGGGCACAGGGGACGGAGGCAGCTCTTGCCCAGCACTCACGCTGCCGCACTGCCGCAGCCCCCCAGGGGACAGGCACCCTGTCGCCCACTGCACCCAGCAAAAGGCAGCTCTCGCCTTAACGAGCTGACAACTCAAACAGATGAGACAAACAAGGAAAGCATCATTCTCCCTGTGTTACAGATGGAGCTGAAGTCCCCAAAGCAGATTAAATGACTGGCCCAAGGGTGCGCAAGTTGTTTGCATCCGAGCTAGGCTTTGATTTTCCTCCTCCCCTGTGATCCTACAGCACCTGGTACTTTGACACCAGGGTTTGGTTGGGCTCTCCTCACCCTGATGAAGTACAAACACCGAAAGCACAGAATTCATTTGAGCTGGTGTCTTTTCATCCATCTGGAACCCATGCATGCCCCTCAGGATGCCAGCACTCGAACACTGCAGTGGTGGCTTGTGGGGCTAGGAGATGGCTGCTGCGGTGTACATCAGAGACCCGTCCCCCCTGAAGCAGCAAAGCAAAAAGCCTTCCATAAATACTGGTTATGCTAAAAAAATCCTCAGGGCTAAGCGAGTGAGGAAAAATGGCCCAAACTCACTGGAGGAAGGAAAACACAATTAAATCACCTAACAGCCCGTGTCCACTAATCCCTCATGCTACCTGGCTTGACTTGAATGTCACTGCCTGCTGACACCCACCTCCTATCACTCTTCCAGCCTTGGCACTGCTTTTCCCAGAACCTGGCATGGCAGCTGTGCACCCCGGTTCTGCAGGAGAGAAAGCCCACCAGAACCCAGGGCTCCCAGCACACAGTCACAGCCCAACTGGGACAGGCAATGGGCTGTGCAAGGAAAAGCTTGGGAGCTGTTCGCCCAGGCCACAGCATGAATTAAAGAGATGTTTAATATTCACCAGGCTGGGATACACATTTGCAGCATCATGCCACATGTTAAAAATACAGTGATGTGGTCTGGGCTGGCCTTCACTGTTGGTAGTTCTCGCTGTGCGGTCTTCCCTCTGAATCTGTGAATTAGGGCAGGATGAAGAATGTAAGGGGATTAAATCTGCCTACCTAAATCCTGAAGCTTTCCTTCTGGGTTTATATCCCAAAGTCCTACTCATGAATCAATAGAAAGATGCCCACAGCCATCTCTCTGGAGCTGTCAGGAACAAAATTGCAGAAATATGGAGAAAGAAATGCATCAGGGATACCAAATCCCACGGACTCAACAGAACTAAGTAGAAAATACATGCCCACACTGTAGTGAGATGGCAACTTCATGTGGAGAGATGGTTCACCAACACAGAGAAAGGCTCACCACCAGGTGTCTTGGTCAGACAGGGTAGACTCCTCCATTCTCAAGTGACCGATCCAACACCCTCCAAATTTCTTGGGGGACAAGGCACATCCCACCTCCTAAATTGCACTTCTTGGTGGCCCAGGGGTTGTAAGGTTGCTGCTGAGCTTGGATGGGAAAGCTGGGAGCAAAGGGAGCGTGTGGAGGTCCCACTCTTCAACGGCTGAATGTCCTGGTGGGCTGATGGACCCTGCACTGATTCCACTCCCATGCAGGAGACATGAGCAGCACCATCACTACTGTTAAGTCAAGCTAAGTCAATGATAAGAACCAGAAAAAAAAAAAAGAAAAAAACAACCCTGCACAGATGTATAAACAAACGCTTCTTTTAAAATGACAGCTTCGTAAGTCCCATGTCATTACTATTCCCCCAGGATTTTCCTTTCTGTCTCCCATGCTGCCATCGCAACAGCTATGTAACTTCTGAAGAGCATGAACTGCCAGTGTGAAAATGGCCGCAGTGATTATATTGCAACACTTCACTGCTTGCCTGAGCTTCAGCTCCCTCCTCCACTGTTGGAAGTGAAGTACGATCAATGCTAATTAATTAAGGGCCAGAACCCGCCAACCATGGTCACACTGAGTTCAGCGCTGCTTCTTGAATATTCAGGGCTCACTCTCCATAAAAGCGAGGATCTGTCTCCAGCAACTAGGGTTGAAAATAACAGAAACTCTCTGTGCAAGCCAGGAAGATCGGATGGACACGTCCCGTGGATAGGGCTCAGAGCTGGAGGAGTCAATTCTGCAGGGGAAGACCCCATGCATTGCAGCTATAAATCACCATAGCGTCATTGACACGATGGGAAGGGCAGCAAGGCAGCTTGAAGGCATCCCTAAAGGCTCTCCGCCAACAGGGACCACGGAGCTGGCAGAGCTGTTACACCCGACCAAGGCCAAGAGGGGGATGCTTGTGATGGGTCCTACAGGAGAGCACAAGCATCCTCCAAGAGCAAGACGGAGCAACACCCTTTCCTTCAGCACCCAAAGGGCATGCCCTGCGATGCTGGGACAGGGCAAGCAAGGGCTGCGTGTTACTGGGCAAAGCTGAGGAGGCTCCTCAAGAGAAAAGGAGGCAGAGAAGAGTCCCGGTAAAGTGAGTGGATTTCCAGGTGGAGCACCAGTGGGAATGGTGCTGCAGCTCACTAACAAGTGAGACTGCGGCTGTTGGCCATGGCCACTGTTCCTTCTCCTGCCAAGGGGTTTGTGTGACGCTGTAAGAACTCAGAGGCACCAGTAGGGACCCGAGCCCCTGAGCTGCCCTTGCCCTGTGCCACACAGCAAGGATCCTTACCCAAAGGAAAAAAAAGAGGCAAACACACGGGCCAATTACCCTGTACTTCCCACCACAAAGGTAATAGTAATTTTCAAGTCTGCGGAGCACAGGAACTTGGATGTGACCATCAGCCAGGTGCCTTGCTGCATCCCAGGTAATGCTACATCCTCTCCCAAGAGCAGAAGTCCTGCAGGGCTCAGCAGCCCCTTCCCACTCCTGAGCAACATTACTGGATTTTCATGCTTTGCTCCAAGCCACTCCGGTTGTCCCAGCAGCTGGCACAGGTTGTGGCAGGTCTCCAGGCTCCCAGTTATGGTCAGACATGGAGGCCTCCCACAGAAAATCGCAGGGAGAGGAGCAGACAGACAGATGTTAGCTTCTGGATTTAATGCACTCTTAATCCTGCGTGCCTCAGTTTCTCACTTGCACAGCATGCTTTCAGCTGGAGCAACCACATCGCAGTGCAGGCAAACTGCAGACACAGCAGAGTCCGATCTGCCAGGACTTGTGGCTTGGCTGGAGTCAGAGGTTCTCTGTGACTCATCCTACAAAGTCTCAAGTTCATGGCTACAGCTATGGCTGGAGACTCCCCTCAGGAGCACACCAGGCTGAGCTTACTGTCACCCTGGGAGCAGGTTTGTGCATAAACAATGCAGATGGTGAGCAGAGCTCACCTGCCTGGTTGAAGAAGATCTGCACTTGGACAGATGGGACTGGGGCTACCAGAACCAGCCCCCAGCAGCGGATCCTTGTGCATATGGTCTGTACAATGCAGGTTTGCACTGATCACTGCTGTTGTGAGCCTGCCTTCCAGCTGCTTCCAGCAGGACAGGACCCTGATCCCCCTCTGTAGCTCTGCTACCACTGTGAGCGATGCTGAGCAACTTCCTTGGTGCTATTTCAGTTTGGACCCTGCAGGCAGCATGTGTGGACCCCCGTGAGCAGCACAGAGGGGACCTCCCTCCAGAAAGCAGAGAAGACTTCGGCATAGCAAAGCATCCATCCCCCACCAGCTCTCTGCCAGCAGAGCTGTGTTACCCAGCAGCATGCCCAAAGCCTGGACATCAGAAATACATCCACACCTCATTACATCTTAGCAAATTCAGCAGGAATCAAGCAAGGCACGCTACAAGCTGCAGCTCTGCTTTAGCTTGTCCATCCCGGTCACCTCCATGGTGTGATGGTGCTGGCCCTCTTCCGCCTGCAAAGCACACAGCTCTTGGCTGGCAGAGGTTGTCCAGGCTTCCAGCCTTGCAGGTCAATGTTTTTCAGCATTGGCTCTGCAGACCTCTGGCTGCTTTGCTACACTTCAGAACAGATAACTACAAAGAGCCCGGCTACTGCTGGATGGCTTAAATCTGCTAACAGTGATCTGCACTGGGGGAAACGCTTCAGGTTTTGCAAGCCACAAAGGCTAGGAAGGTGTGTAGAACCTGGGATGAAGGGCAGTGCACGGCTCTGCCACCTGTGTACACTCTGCGGTGAGGCTCTGCCCTATCCACAGGGAATTTAGCACCGGGAGGTGGATGTGTCATGCCAGGGACTCACCCTGCACACAGGTGCATGCAATTATGCAAGCAAAAGTTTTTGGTCCCTTCCCCTTGCCACCTGAGTGGAGATGAAGGCTGGTTTATCCCTATGCTGTGAATCACGTACACAAAGCCCCTTCCCCAACACCAGCTGCCTAGTATGGCTCTGAGCAAAGGGAGGCGGTGCAGTAAGGCTCCAGACTCCTCAGCTTCAGTTAGCACCTGGTGGCAGCTAAGCCTAAATAACAATCTTTCCCAGCAAATACTACAGAAATAGATGAATGGTCCACATGCTGGACTAATACCACTGTAACCCCTCCTGCCTCTATCACCATCAACTGCTTTGTGGTTTCACTTCACTTCTCCACCTGATTGGCCTTCCTGGAGCACTCATTACAAGGTGACATGCATTGCTTTTCCCTTCTGTAAGGAGCTTGCCACAGCCCCTCCTCAATCCTTCTTCTTCTTCTCCTTTTCCATTTAATATGCCACAATTATATTGGCTTCTCTGCATGGATCCACTCCATTTAGTGCTGCCCAAGACTGCTTATCCTGAAAGATGCTCCTTTCATCCACAGGACAGACTGCATATCTTGCAAGTTGTTCTTGTGTTTATTTTTTACACTCCAGAATCTCTCACCCGATTAGGAATCTGGGTATAAAGTATTTTGCTTTGCACAGAAGCACAGTGTCTGCCCAGAGAAGTTAAACCACCCAAAAGACTTTGACGATAAAGGTTTGTGCATGTCACATCCCAGCATCTGCTCTCCTGACCATGCTTCATGGTTCCTTTGCTCTGTTCCCACCCTAGCAAAATCCTCTCCCCAGGAAGCAGAGACGATGATGTGTAGGTTCAGTGTCTTGCTGTGGCAGTACTCCTATTATCCAGGGCTTTGCTTGCTCACAGATGTGTCACGGGCAGCCTGAAGACAGCAGCAAGTAACTCACTGCATGCCCAAAGCTACTGACAGATGTGCAGGACCTGAAAGTCTCAGCCCCAGCCCTGTCTGTCCTTTTGGTCCGGGGTCCATCACACACAGCCCTTCTGACACAACCTGGGGATGATTTATAGCACCCACTACTAGGGTCGTGGGCTCCTGCAACCAGTGTCTGGAGCTGCAGCACTTTGTTCTTTCAGCCTGACCGGAGATTACCTTTGCAGTCCCAGGGCTGCCTACGATCCAGGACTTCAGACACTGAAAACATTTCAAAGGGGATAAGTAATGAGTGGCACCTTCAGTCCAAGTTCAGATGGACACTTGTCTCTGAACAGGCTAGCGTGGATCAGGCTGCTTTGGAAATGTGAGATGGCTGGCTTCCTGGAACCGCCATGTGTGACTTCCAAGGTGAGACCTTTCTGAGCTTTTGGAGGCTAATTGAAGCCAAACCCCCGATGCACTAAAGGTTTCCAAGCCAACTATCACTGTTTTATGAGATCTTCCATTTCCGGAAGCCTTTGAGAATGTAAAAACGGGCATAAAAAAAGAACAGGCATAACCCACAGACGAAGGTTGCTTCTTCCCTCACCAAAAGGAGCTCAGTGCTCAGGACATGGCCCTGCTTCAGCAGCCAGAGCTCACTCAAAGAGCAAAGCCCACAGCTATTCCCCATGGGCTGGGCTATGTCTCAGCTACCTGGGTCTGAAAATCTGCGTAAATGAGATTTTGTCTTCCACCAGCACTGGGGGTCTCCCAGCTGCTATGGCAATGCCTTGTTTTACAGCCAAGCATCAGCAGTGGAAGCAGTGCTCCTGCTCCACACAGTGGGATGATGCGGCCCCGAGAAGGAAATGACTTTTATCCAAACCCTTCCTCCCAGCCTCTCCCTAATGAGCAGGGCTTGTCCAGTAGTGGGTTTCAGCAAGGATTTGTTGGCAAGGACCCAGCTGGCTTACACAGATGCTCCACGGACAGAGAGCTGCTCCCTGTCCCATGCTCTCACCCCTGCACATCCACACGGGCCAGTCCTGCCTCCTCCCTGTGGGTTGTGGCAGCCTTGCTCACATCAGCAGTTACTCCCAGGGCTTATCCTGGGCTGAAAGTCTCAATCCAAAGCCCCTTTGGGTGTCTGGGTGGACTACAAACCCTATTCCTCCTCCTTCACTGCTTGTCGATATGTTTACTGAAGTCTAAGGGACTACTGAGACCTAGTTTTTGTTGCCACTGGCAGAACTAATGAATCCTGGCAGACTGGGATCCCCCCAGCAGTTTCTTCTTCTCACCACAGACGTGAACGATTTTCACCAGTTTTGCGGGATCACAGGCTTGTCCAAAACCTGCCAGATCCACAGTCTTTAGTTAGTTTTCTTTTTCCTTTCTTTTTTTTTTTTTAGTCTTTTACAGCTTTGTGATCTGTTTCAGTACACAGGACCTGCAACTGATGGAAGGGTTCATATTTTTGTTAGCATCACAGATGTTGACAACTAGATCTCCTTCCAAGCTCTTCGACAGCTCATGTGGGCCTGGGGACAGATCCCCACTTTACTCCATAACCTCATCTCCATCACCTCCATTTCAGATAACTTCTTCCGTTCCCAGAAAGGGGTAAATTCAGTGCAAGTGCCTCCAGACAAACTGGTATAGCAAAAGCCGGCAGCTCCTTTGCAATGTCCTTTGCATGTCTCCAAACCGGTAACCTGCGAAGAGCAAGGCTTCCAAGCCCTGACGCCACTGAACTGTGGTCCCTCTCACCTAAGTGCCAGTCCCTCTTTCTTCTCCTCTCTCTCTCACCCACACTTAAGAGCATTTCTCCTCATGCATCTGACAGCACTTCGCACAACGGGGCATCAATCTCACGCTGACCCGCGGCTATTTTCCAAGCACAGACCCTAGGTGAGAGCTGTGAGGTCTCTGCTGCCTGCCTGACAGTCACGAGCCGTGCTCCCGCAGCATGCCCAACCAAGACAGGCCACTCCGTTCCGTGCACCAGAGACTTTCTGCGGTGTAAAATTAACAGACACTGCGTGGAAATCAACCCTCTCCATCTCCCAGCTCCCAGGCGGGAGAAGCAAGCCTGTGATGTGCTCCCTGTGGGGCTATCATGCACCGCTGGCCGGACCGCCGGGGGATGCTCGGCTCTGGGATCTGTGGGGTGCGAGGCAGCGGGCAAGGAAACTCAGTCACTAAAAATAGGCTGTCTGCGGTAGGGACCGACCACATTTATTAGCAAGCCTCTGCTCCGGCTGACCACAAGGTCAGCCTCCGAGAGCTTGGCCATAATTCACTCCATGTCTGGGCAGGAAATCTACTTGAGCACAGAGGGATGTCCAGTAATAGAAAAAGATGTTCCAGGACCTGGGGCTATTTCTGCTGTTTTCTTTTACTTTGCAGACAGAGAACCTTGCAGGAGATGTATCTTGTGCTGCCAAAAAAAAAAGAAAAAGCCAGGTGCTTTGGGACAGACAGAGGTGTAGGAAGGAAAAGAGAGGGTGTGTGAAAGTTTTTGTCTGTTTGGGTCTGGGGTTCTTCTTATCAGACAGACTCACCTTCACCCTGTAGGGCACAGAGAGATCAGAGCAGCGAGGGGAACCTCAGACCTTGTTAGGCTCTTAAATGCCCTAACAGCATGCAGCAGAGTGTAATGGACTGCCGCTGGGGTGGTGTTTCAGGTGGGGTGAGTCTCTGTTGCTTCTCTGCAGTTGTGGGTGGCCAGGGAAGATGGGGAGGCAGCGGGGAAGCCACCACAGTAACAACGCAAAGGGATGGAGGTAACAGCTTCCTTGAAAGGCATCAGAGGGACACGACTTTCCTGCAGCTTGAGCTACAGCCAGGTTATAGGTCTGGCCAGCCTGGGGTAGGGTAGCAGACCGGCACCCAGCAGATGCAGCAGCCTCACTGGAATGATGCTGGACCCCAGCAGATGGCCGTGAGCTTGGGCTAGCTTATCCCCAGGAAGCAATTAACAAGGCAAAGGAGGCAAAGAGCGGATGCCTGCCCTTGAATGGCAGCCTTCAGAATGATTTAAGCAGGCTACTCCATCTCACGGAGAAGTTCAAATCCTAATTGCTGCACACAGGCTGCGGGCGCTGGAGCCTGCGTGTGAGGGGTGACGTGTCCCCGGTGAGTCAGGCTGATCACCCGCCGGGTACATGAGATGCCTGCTGAAGCGAGGTCATTGCTGGGGTGCCCAGAGGTGCAGGCAGTGCTGCTCTGCAAGGGGTGCTGCCACACAGGGGTGTCCACAATACCGCAATATCTTCCCCCATTGCCCCAGCGCTTGTGCCTTGCCTCTCTTGCAGCTCCAAGGCAGGAGCATCTGGCTGCTCTCGACAGGCCCTGGGACTGAGGTCTTCCAGATACAGCTGGCTCCTTCAGCTGATTATGTGAACACCACCGTGAACTGAGCTCATTTAGGCTGAGGACAGGCTGAGCTAAGCCCCCCGACTTTGACCGCACTGAGCAAACCCTGACAACATGCTTCTAATGCCAAGAGATGTCCTTCTATTTATCCAGCACTGCGCCTCTGTTCTGGGTCTCCAAGCTCTCCATGAAGCAAATTTGAAGAGAGTTTTGGCTTTGAGAAGGCTTGCAAAGAGTGAGGGATGCAGGGGAGGTATACCAAACCTTGCTTCCTAACCCAAGACAAGTCCTGGAAATGCTCCAAAACCTGCTCACATGCTGAATGGGGCTGCAGTTTAGAACAAGGCCGGTATTTCAGCCAGCTGGATAATGAGAGCATCCAGAGTTATAACAGGAAGAATTAAAAAATGTAATTGCTAATGGGGAATTAATTGTTAATGGGGAACCATCATTGCAGGAGGGTGTTCCCAGTGTGGCCTCGCAGGGATCTGTTCTTGGCCAATTGCTAGTCACTCGTCTTATCAATTATCTTGAAGGCAACATAAAACTGTTGCTGGCAAAGTTTGCCAGTGACACAAAAGCTGATCTATATAACAGAAAGGACGAGTCCATTGCACGTAGAGCTCTGGAGCAGTTAATAAACTAGCCTTCCCTCGGCAAGAGCATGTGTTTTACACAGCCAAACACAAGTCCATTCATCTCCAGCAGCGGAATGTAGGTCAGACTCGCAGAAGGCAGGGCTGCATCCTGGGGAGGACAATGCCAATAAGGCCTTGGCAGGAGCCACAAAGAGATGAAGTGCCAGTGTGCTGTGATGAGAGCAAAACCTGGCCTGAGATGCAAGAAGGTGTCACAGGAGGTGGGAAGGTGCTATGTAATGAGGAGACAAAGCTTTCTCCTGCACTGGCCCCAGTCTGAGCACGGAACAAGCCTCTGTAGGAAGCACGCACCATCACCAGCCTCCTGCTCGGCACACACACATTGTCCCTTTGACCTTGCCTTCCCCAGCGAGTGCCTGCACTTGGGCAATTACAAAAATTCCAAAACACTCTGTTGCACATGCATCTGGCCCTGGGGAACGGGTGGAAAAACAAACAACACATGACAGATGTTAGTCATGTCGCTTAATGCATGACTGAAAGGCAGTCCAATAGCATGGTGAGGAATGAAGAATGGAGAGAAGAAGAGAGAGAAGGAGACAGAGAGGAGTGAGAAGAGCAGAGGAGAGAAAAGAAGAGAAGAAAAGAAGAGAGAAGAGGAAAGAGGGAAGGGGGAACAGAGACGACCTTCTGTGTGTATATTTGGAGAGACTATTCCTGCAGTGCTGTCTGAGGTTGGATGCACATCTCCCCTGTGCACCCATGGGCACAAGAGCAAGCCTCATGACACAGGAAGTCCATCAGATCATTTGAATCCAGGCACCTTAACCAAATATCATTTGCACAACAACTGAAAACCACTCAGATGCCTACAAACAAACCACATGTTCCTGCAGTAGTCTACAAACCATCTCCTACACAGAAAACCCAAAGAAGATCACCAGAAATAAAGCAACTTGATTAACCGTGTCAGGCAGATGCCCTGGGGACTTGCACGGGCTGACTGATGCAGGAGGAGGCAGGGTCTGGAAAGAGCTTGTTGCATCCCCGCCAACCAACAAATGCCACACAGAGCAGGTTGGACAATGCAGGGAGGGGAGAGAGGGACATATCTACAGTTGGTTTCTCTTCGAGAAGCCAATTTGCATGGCTTTGCTGTGCATTTTGAAGGCTGTTTACCAGCCCAGGCTTTGTCTTCACTGAAATGTGTGCAGCATTTCTAACGAGGCACATGCAAACTGGAGCTCCCGAGAGGCTTTGCGGCAGAACCGATTGCAAAAGATTAGCACCAGGGCTTAAGAAAGCGAGAGAGAAGAGAAAGTAATGAAACAAAATCTCTCTTTCTTTTCCTCAGTTGAGGAATGATGGGGGCTAATTGCTTGTCACTGGTGAGAAAGAGGAGAGAGCAGCTTCTGCACCCATCAATAAATTAACCCCAACATGTGACATCTGAAATGCATTCATTTCCAGAGACGTTTATCTCTTTGTCTCCTCTCCTGGGTGAAAACATAATTATTGTTTAAACATGAGTTAATTCAGCAAGGTGAAGATCAATAAAGCAGAATTACTCTGCTTTTAAAAGCAGAGAAATCTCAATCTGGGACAGATGTGGACATAACTCTGGGAGAGCTGACAGATGAGGAAGACGCTTTGGTCATGGCAGGAGCCTGAGGAAGCAGAGCTCCCTCTTCCCAGGACTGCTGTAGCCCTTGGGTCTACTGGTAACAGCTAAGTCTAGCCATGGGCAGTCATGGCAATGAATAGAATAGACCTGAAATCACCCATGTACGTAGACTTTATGGGCTGATACACGGTTAGGCATCTCCACCATGTACACACTTCCCATGTAAGCAGCTTTGGCAAAGCCCCAAGGATCATGCTGTGGCCTCTCCCTTTCCTCTGAAGGTGCCCAAGCCCTGCTGAGGAGAGGGTCTCTGCATGGCAGGGACTCCCACCAGCGCTGCTCTCTCATGACAGAGCCCTTGGACAACCAAAGGTGCAAGCGTTGCAGCAGGCAGCATTGCTTCTGTGCTCCGCTGAGCTTTCCCCCATCGCCTTCCTCTACTCCAAAACACATCGGCAGCAACTACTGCCTGGAGGAGGAAATACAGGAAGGAAAACCGAGCTGCCCATGATAACAGGGAGGGGACCGGGCTCTGCTGTGTGGTCTTCAGCCAGTTCTGCCTCATCTGTCCCCTCTCATTACTTCTTGCAGCTCATGTCCATCCTTCCATGCTGGCAGGGAGCTCTGCGGATGGTGACAGCCCCTGGCTGTCCAGGGCAATGCCCGTCTCTGGGGGCAGGCTGACCCCCATCCAGCAGCCCTGTCTGAAGATGGTTTACTTTTAGTGCTTACCCATGCGCCGGGAGGGACATCCCTGGACCACTTGTTCAGCGAGTCTGGCAGGAAGGCCAAACACCACCCTACACCAAGCTGCTCTGGCAGCTATGCCCTGCAAGCCTCACCTCTGTTTTCCCTCCTTCCAATTTCACCCAGCGCACCCCCTTTTCTTTTTCTAAATTCAAGAGCAGTGCGGCTGCCGTTCAAAGCCACACTGCGCCTGCTGCCCTGGCCGGGCTGGGGCAGGGCACATGTTGATCGCGGCAGCAGAGAGTGGCAGCCATCCCACCCACGCTGAGCACACCAGCGGACCCTGACGGAGCCACAAGCATGAGGGGCTGAGCGGCGCGGGGAAATCCATTTAGCAGCAATAGGATTAGCCGTGAGCACGTTGAGCATCTCCTGGTCAGTGGCAGCACCGGTGGCTCCAGTGGCACGCAGCCAGCTGCCCCAAAACACCAGAACAGAAGACCTCATTTGACTATAGGGAGGGAGTGTGCCCAAATCCACTGACCTCTAAGCCCTTCCACTCCCCGTCCCTACCTCTGGGAGCGTCCTGGGCTCCCACACCCCAGGCAAACCCACCCTCTGCTCTGCCAGCTCCGAGGAGAAGGACCAAAGGTGAGCAGCAAGGGGGTTAACGCATGAGCAGCCTCACCTCCACCGAGCCTGATGCTGCTTTTTATTAATTCATGTGGCACTTTGCAGGACGCTCCAGTGCATCACCAGGGTGCACGTGCGAGCCAGAAGCGGGTGGCCGGCCTCGCTGCGCCGTGCTCATGCTCACTTAACAGCTTGTCACATCCTCCTCACTCAAGTATTCAGTGCTAATGCATCTCTTAAAGTGCTCCATGAGCTATTAAAGTCGAGCGTGCCTCAAGTGCATGATAAATGGACTCTATGCCAGCGTCTTCCCCCCACTCCACCCAGTCCCTGCCACCAGTGGTGTTAGTCCATCCTCCCACCCCATTCCCTCTGTGCTTTCCCAGCCCGAGCACCCGGCTGACGGGGGATGAGCCTGGGGTTGGCTGGTGAGAGGAGGCTACAGTGGGGCAGGGAGTGAGCTCTTGGTGGGGGGAACGGAGCACAGCCCTCGGGTCTCCAACACGGGCAGACACCTGCATGTGTGCAGCCTCTCAAGTTGGGCACGGCGGGGCGGGCAGGAGACCTGCTGCTCCAAAGCCCCTGCCTAGAGCATCACCTCAGTGTTTCAAAGAGGTGCCCGGGAGGGACGCATGGTGCCTCTGAGGAACAGATTGAGGACAGTCCTGGAAGCGCCCAGCTAGCCTTCCTCCAGCTCTAACACCCAGTTTTCCCCTTTCTCTCTTTTTTATGTCCCCCAGTGCAGAGCAGCCTCTCTGGCTCCCGCAGATGGGAAGAGACCTGCCTCACTCCGCACGCCTTCTCCAGGTGCCTGTTGATGCACTCAGATCCCAGCAGCTCCGTTTTGACCTGGTGCCCCAGACATCTCCCTCCTGGCCACAGCCAAGTAAGGGAAAGAGGAAAGGCACAGGGACAGGGAGGCTGTGCTACCAGACCCCGAATGCTGCCGGATCACGGAACAGAAGCTGACAGTGGTTGCAGCTTGCCTGGCCAGGGGTCTTACCCAGGACCATGCTTTCTGTGCCAGCAGACTGCTGCCCAGTAGCAAAATGCATGGCCCTGGCCAGCACTGGTGGGGAGCACCATTTGTTTCTCTATCTAAACAACACATTTCAAGTGTAACCCTTAAGTACCTGGCACTTCTGTGTTTTGTGCATCTCCCTGTGTGACACTTCTGTGCTGCCGTTCCCACGGCACGGAGGGAAGCAGCACAGTGCATCCAAAGGATGCTCTGGCATCCTTGACACTTCAAGGCTCCCTAGGCAGCAGTCCTGCAAGTACAACGGGACCAAGCAGCATTCCTTCTCTGCAGACAGCATGACACCACCACAAGCAGCACGCAGCTCAGCACCCAAATGCTTTGAGCAGGTGCCCTGTGAAGGCTCTGGGAGCACTCCTGCAATACCACTCAGCAAGATCCCTCCCTGTCCAGAGAGTGGCTGTCCCCATGCAATGGGGATGTGCTGCCAAATCCCAGCTGCTTTGTGTCCAAGCTGGCAGCTTCCAACAGCGTAAACCCACCCAGCTGGATTCAGGGCAGCTCAGCAGGGCTCTCTAGCTGAGTTCCTCAACCCTGCAGAGCCCATGGATGCACAGATGTCCTTACTGGAGTTAATGTGCAAAATTCCCCTCTATAATCCACCAAAAGAACTACAGCCAAGCTGACTGCCAGGAAAGCCAGTGAATTTTGGAGGTCCCCCATTTTGTCCCATTTTTGCAGGGCTGTCATAGGTGATGCCACTGCAGGACCCAGCCATTGCCCCCCCCCCATAACCCTCCTCTGCCTCCTAGACCCAGGATCATATTGGGTCCTCCAGCTCCCAAAGCTGCCAGTGTCTCTAAAATGTAGTCTCTCTAAAGACATCGCTAAGGTAAGCCCTGAATCCTCTGCCAGCCTGGAGAGAAGCGAGCTAGTGGTTGGTGCAGATGTGTGGTGGCAATGGAGACAAAGTCACCCCAAAGAGGTGAGAGCAGGATGAGGCATCCATCATGGTCATGGAGTAGGGTGTTCGGGCTTGGGGCTGTAAGGTTGCTGCTTCTTTTCATCTGCTCTTCCCTTCAAGGGTGGGTTGCACAGGGCAGAGTGCAGAAAAAGTGGGGGTGAAGGTCTAGGAAGCGGTGCCCTGGCTGTAGGAGCATCTGGGGACATGCAGGGGTGTGGGCAGGGTGAGGGGGACCAGCAGGCGCTGGGGGGATGCAGGACAGCCAAATCTCACAGCTGCGGGCAGGAGGAGAAGCACATATCACAGAGAGCAGAAGAGTGATAATATCCAGAAATGTAGTATCAGGCAAGCCCTGAGAGTGCACCCAGCTTGCCACAGGAGAGAGGTCGGAGGAGCAGTACTCACATTTTTTGGAACCCCCAAAGTGGAAGAAGCATAAAGAGACTCACCCTGCTGGCTGTGTCTCTGGGCGTACACCACCACCACCACGGCGAGCACCACGCAGCAGGCTGACGGGACGGGGTTAGCCATCTGTGGAAGCAAACACAGGCAGGAGCAGTCAGGGTTTGCCCCCAGTAGATCTCACACGCGTTGCGCTAAGAGCTGGTCCCTCCTGGGCAGCCAAAGGGTGCAAGAAGATGGCCATGAGGCCAGACTTCATCTCAGCCACGGGGGAACTCACTGCAAAATGAGGTCTTTTGCTGGTGCAAGCTTCATTGTTCAATGGCCTGTGGCACTTACAATGGGAGCTGCCAACACAACCAGGTGCCCAAAGGCGATGACACGCCTTGCACGAAAGCTGCATTTTCCTTGTCTGATTTTCAGCCTTCCCCTTAAGAAAGTCAAACCCTGGTGCTGGGCTCTCCTTGGCAGCTGCAGCATCACCCTAGGAGCAGACACTACCTGCAGGTGGGTTGCAGAGGTTCTTTGAAGAGATGGGAGCACTCCTGGGCACTTCACAGCAGCAGCCAGTGCTCAGGATGTGCAAAATGCAGATCCCTGCACTGGCAGCTGCTGCTGTGGTGTGGCCCCTTCCCGGCACTAGCACTGGGCATGGTGCTGCCCGCTAGCCTGATGCGACAGTAGCAGCATTTCTGGGCATGCCAGGGACAGCACAACCCTCATCAGTGTCTTTGCAGTAAACGAGGGATGCAGCATGTGACCTCAGCCAGCTGCCATCGACATCCCAACAGGTCACAGTCAGTCCCCATCTCTCCAGGCTGGGAGAGGAGCAGACGCTGCTCCGTCCTGGTGAGCTGTGCCACGTCCCAGGGGGATGCTGGGGTGCAGGGAGCGGGGGACAGCTAAGAAGGCAGATGGGTGGAGGTATGCTGGGCTTTAGGGACAAGCAGGGAACATCCTCCTTACACCAACAAGTCTCCCAGGAGTGGACAAACAGCAGCAACAACCACAAGGATGCTCCGTGCAGCTCTGCCAGGCTTGGAGGTGCCCAAGCTCTCTTCTTGTTGCAGCCAGGGCTGGCAGAGGAGACCGGAGTTGGGAGGGAGCTGCTAAGGACAGCAATGGGGATGCCGGGCCCACCCACCAGGAGATAAACAGCACAATGCGTGAAAAGCAAATTACACCTTCAAAACTGTTTAAACCTCTCTAATCTCCAGTGCTGTATCGGTAATGCGCGGAGGATTGCCTTTTAATCTAGAACATGAGTATGGGCTCGTTAGCCAGATGGCATCCATTTAAACCTAAATAAAGGGGGAGCTGTACTGGCCAGAGAAAAAAATCCAGCATAACATATTCCATTACCCAACATGGCTGTTGAGGGAGCCCAGATGGCCTCGGGTTCGCAGCAGGTCGCAAGCCTTTGCATGGCTGGACGGGAAGGCAAGAGCGCCTGGGAGGAATATCATGAGCAGATTTTGGGGTGCAGCTGGACCTGCCTGGCCTCAGATGCCTCTCAGGGGCAAGGATGCTGGGGGAGGTGGAGTATCTGAAGATGAGGAGCCCGAAGATGGTCAGAGCAGGGACCCACGGCCTCGCCGCTGAATTTGCAGTGCTGAGTTTGGGCTGGGAGGACTGGCAGCGAGAGCCGTCCCCAGTGCACTGCAGAGCACGGACATGCCAGCCCCAGACCCCGCTCCCAGCCCAGCCACAGCTCTCCCAGATCACCTTGAGCAAATCGCTCTCACCACCTCCCCTGATGCCTCATTTTCCTCGCCTGTAAAACAGAGATAATAAAGGTGACCTTCCTTCGAAAACTCTGCAAGAGGAGCGCAAATTGCTAATTATAATACTGTTATCATTCACTCTCCTGCTCCTCTCCTGATCCTCTTTTCCCTGTGCCTGCTCTCTGCTCTGCCTCCTCGAAATGACCCCACCATGCTCTTAGCACAGCTCTCCTGCTGCCAACCTGAATTGCACCGGGGCCAGACCCCCATCCCTGCACCACAGTCCAGGTACCCCCCAGGTAGAACAACCATCCCATCTCTGGCAATGACGGGATGTGGGACAGGACCCCCTCTGCCCCCCTGGCAACTAGCCTGATCTTCGAAAATTGTGAGATCTGCTCACCACAGCCTCCAGTTTGGCTCATGCCAGTGCTAATATCACCGCCAACCTTCACACTCCGCATCTCAGTACTGCCAGGGAGAAAAGCCACCCGCCCTCCCCTGCTGCTCCTCGTCTTATGGGTGGTTAAAATAATCACTGCTCTCCTGCCCATGAGCCTGGCAGCCTCACCCAAGGCCAGACCAGCGCGGAGACAGGCACTGCAGCGACATGGCAAGGGACGGTTCCTGTCCCGAAGCACCAACTGTCTCCGGGGTGAGGCTATTTGTCTACAGGTGGGAAAAGAAAGAGAGGAGGGTCCAGACTGAGGTCCCTGGGGATCCTGTGGCATGGGTAGGACACAGGCAGAAGCTCCCAGTGCTGACAGAAACCTCACTGCTCGGCTGCTTTCACCCTCTAAAGCCTAATTTCTGCTCAGACATGAGCCCTGCCACCAGCCAGGAGCCGCAGCTATTTTAGTGCGAAAAATCTAGCCAGAAAACCAACTTTTTCTCACTTGAATCGCAATTTCCCATGCAGTATTTGCTTTGTTTGTCTGTTTTGCCTAAAGCCATGCTGATTATTTTTTTCCAAGCACATAACAAAACCTTCGCGATTTCTGCAGATGCTTCTAATGCAAATTTCCATTTGCTGTATTTGCTCATTTAACAGTTTCTCTAGCAAAAGCCAGCACCCCGGCACGCGGGCGCACGGGCCAGCGAGCAGCAGCTCACCAGGCGTGCAGCTCCCCAGACTGCGTCCCTGCTCCAGCAGGGACCAGCTGAAAGGTGACGGTGGGGAACCGCATTTGTTACACAGCAAACCCAGCAGTGGGAAACTCAATCTTCTGCTGAAAAATAGGTTGCAGAATATTTGCTTTTTCCCCTGCAGTGAATCATTTCTTGGCAGCAAGGAAGAGGAAAGAGGAGCCTGGGCAGGAGTGGAGGGAGGCAAGGGGGCACACAAGATGTGGTGGGCTGGCAGCTGTGGTGCTGGAGCTACCTCCGGCAGCCTTCCTCGCTGTCCCCAGCTTCTTGTTTTGGGAGAAAGGAACCAGTCTATCCTTCTCTGCCTTGTCCTCTGCACCAAGGGCAATGAGTACATCAGTCACGGTCACTCTTAGCAGACGACAACTCAATATAACCATGAACATGGCCCTCTCTGGCAGCTCTTGGTCTAAATCAAATGCATTTCCAGTCCTGCTTTCCCTGAGCTGGATGAGGCTACAGGTAAGCAGGATGTGGCGAGACCTATGTGAAGATAAGCCCGTAGGCTGTCCCTGCAAGCAGGACTGAAGGGGCACAGCAATGTGACATTAACTGCCATGGCATGATGGCATGAAGACAGTCCCAATGTGGGTAGCAAGAGCAAAGAGGATGGTGTATCCAGGCAAAAGTAGGGTGCGACTGTCAGCTGAACAGTCCCAGTGTGCTCTTCTGAGTGAGCAGAGGGATGGATGCTTTCCAGCCCTCCCTTAAAAGTGAGCCATGGGGATGCTCACTGGCAATGGAGTATCAACTAGCGACAGCCAGCTGGAAACTGCTTGGCCATCCCGAGAGCACCTTCCACAGCCAAGAGACTGCCTGTTGCAGGTTGGGATAAACCTGGGACCTTCTGATGTTCCTGTGATGGAGAGCAAGCTGCCGTGACCTGCCCCAGGTGTCCAGCAGCTCCAGGACAGGGCTGTCCTGGGTGGTGAGGGACACAGGCTGCAGCCCAGATTCCTCCTGCCACAGTTCCCTCCCAGCCACAATAAATAAGTAAGACCCTGTTCTGGAAGTGGGTGGCTCCACAAAAAAAAAACCACAGCACTTCCACCACAAAGTCTTCTGTCGGACAGTTCCCCACTGGGTGCTGTTACAGTGCCTGGCTCTGAAGTGGTGACCTGGGGGAGAAAACAGCTCTGCATAGTTTTTTCCTTCCTGCATGCCCCCCCTGTGACCTTGCCAAGAGCCTTCCAAGGGAGCTCTGCAGCGCCTGTTACTGCAGGCACCCACGGCAGACAACACAGTGTGCCTGTACTGCAGACAGCGACTGTAGACGCTACGGTGTGCCTGTACTGCAGGCACCAACGGTAAACACGGTGGTACAACCCCTGCTGCAGACACCAGCTGTAGACACCATGGTACGCCTGTACTGCAGATGCTGGCTGTAGGTGCTATGATACACCTGTGCTGCAGACAGCAACTGCAAACGCTCTGGTATGCCTGTGCTGCAGACACCAGCTGTACACGCTAAGGTATGCCTGTTCTGCTCACACTTACACTCACTGCAGCACACCCGTTCTGCAGAGGCCAACAGTGGGCACTACGGTACACCTGCACTGCAGATACTGACTGTTGACCTTACAGTACACCTGTAACGCAGACGCTGGCTGTAGATGGTACCATACACCTGTACCGCAGATGCTGACCGCGGACACTGCAGCACTCCTATCCTGCAGGAGAGGTCGTGATGCCTGTAGTGCAAACCCTGACTGTAGCCATTACAGTGCACCTGCAATGGAGAGACTCACAGCAGAGTGAGTCCTCTCTCCTCCTGGGCCCCAGCCCCACAGAGACACCCTCACCAAAGCCACCCTCCATCGCTCAGCCCAGCCCTTTGCTAGCAGAGATCCTGCCACGGGTTTCCCCAGCACTGGAGATCTGAGGTGCCTCCAGGGAGCTTCCATCCCTCCTGGAGGGCAGTGTGTGCTGCTGGGAAGCGCAGCAAAGCTCCGCAGTGGTCAGGACATTGTCCAGCCCCGGTTCCAGTAGGGATTGCACCACTCGTGGGCAGCACTGTGGGCAGAAGGGCAGCCATGAGAGAAGCGCTTGGGTGCCCAGAAGCACCAAATGCCATCTCCTCCCTTCAGACCTCCCCTGGCAGCAAGGCAAGGGAAAGAAAAGTTAAAAATAGTTGTTGCCCAATGCTGTACACTTGCTAACAGCCCTAAAACCTCCTGGTCTCACAAAGTGCTGTTTGCACTGAACTCCACTTTGCTGCTCAAGAGGAGGAGAGAAAAGAGGGGCTTTATCAGAACTATCTGAAAGTCCTACCTGCAGGGCCAGAGCCCCTGCCACTTGAAAAGCCTTCTTAAATCTAATTTAAACCCTCACTGTCAACAGGGCGATTAGCACTGCTCCCCTGGACCATAAGCGCCACGGGGATGACCCAGGCCAGCTGAAATTAACTCACTCACGCCTCCGGCAGACTGTGACTTTCCTCCCTCCACTTCCTCCCTCCCCATAACGAAGCAGAGACGCTGAGTGAGAGGATGTCCTGCAGGAAGGAGCCCCCCACGGCAGAGCCCCTCCATCACCATGGCTCTGTCGGACCCCTGGGCAGCTGCGCAGACTCTCCCGCCCTTGTGGTCTACGAGTGAAGGTGGAGGGATGGCCCTCAAAATTTTCCCCCACTGCTTTGGTTGAAGATGTGCCCCTGAAGTTAGCTGTAGGATTGCAGGGCTCTTGGCTTCACCACATGAGTGCTGAAGCCTGGAATTACTCCATCATCCTGGATGTCGCTGGTAGGATGTCTCAGTGAGAAATGCAGCAACCAAAGCCGCTCCCCATGCCTGTGGGGATGAATAAAGAGGCTCTCCTTCAGGGAGCATCAGCCTAATACCAGAGGTGCTTTCAATGTGTTCTGCAGAGCCCACGGGCTTCAGGGAAAGCTGGGATGTTTTGGGGAGCAATAAGCAACCCAGGAAAGGTCTCAGGTTGTTTGGGAGCCTGCCTGACCAGTGAGCTGGCTCCCAGGACAGGTAATTTCTTGCTCATGTGGATCACAACGAAGTGATCCCACTGGGGCAGGGAGCTGTGGAGAGGCCAGTGGGACTCCGAGACCCCCAGGAGCAAGGTCCTCGCTCTGCAGCTGCCCACTTCGAGGGATTTCTGCTCCCGGAGCAAAGTGGGTTCCTCTCTTCTCAAACCACACCTTGCACCTCCTCCAAATTGACCAAGTGAGCCCTAATGCACCAGGACACTGCATCCTACACCCTGACCCCCTCAGGACACGGGACACGCGCAGGGGTGCTATGACCTGCCTCCTCTGTGCCCGAGGACGGGCAGGGGAACTGTCCACAGCCTACCTCCATGAGCAATGTCAGGGGACCACCACACAGGTACACCACTGGAAACCTCTCCAGTGACCCTGCCTACCAACAGCCTTTGGTGCCACAGCCATCACGGAGCAATGCTGCTGTGCAGGCAGCTGCCTGTTGCTGCCTGTCCTCTGTTCCCGCACAGAGCCTTCCCGCACAGAGCCTTGAAGGGGGACATTTCCCACAGCCTGTACCTGTCCTCGAAACTACCATCACATTAACCAGCATTTCTGCAAGCAGAGGGCAGTGGTCCAAGCCCAGCCATCTGCTCCAGCGGTGATAAAAGCCAACACAAAGCACAGCATAATAATAAGCATCACACTTCTTTGAAACTGGCTCTGGGAGAAAGCACGGCAGCGCAGGAGGGGGCCTGAATCCCCACAGCAGAGGCTCTGGAGAATTACCATCCCTGAGCCTATTCCTCAGAGACACCACTGCCACCCAGGCAGCAAGCTCAGCCGAGCCACCCTACCGAACCCTGCTCCTCCACATCCCACATCCACACCCAGACAGCCTAGGAGATGGAGAAAAGCTTGTACCAACTACGGGAAATACAATTTTCATCCCCTTTTTACCCAGCTTTCCTCTGCGCTGAGCATGTTCCAGCTCCTTGTGGAAAGAGACTGTAGGAATCCATTGGAAGTTTGCTTCTATTAAAGACAGTATTTTTTCCTGGAGCGTCCAGAAAAGTCGGGTCTTGGGTTGTTTTTTTCCATAGACACTTTCCCCAGTGGCGTGGAGCTGATGGCACCACACTGGGGACAGACAGAGATCAAAGATGGGAGGGAGATGGGAGATGGGAGATGGGAGATGGGAGACGCTTGTGGTCCAGGTGTTTCCAAGCGCTCTTCCCTGGAAGTCAAAGAAATCACCCAAGATGGGCGCATTTGAGGGCATACCCTGCTCACTCTGCCTCTCCAGGCTGTGATTACTAAGGGAAGGAGCTCTTGGTGTCTCACTGAATTTTGGCACATGCTAGTCTCCGCTCATGAAAACAGAATATTGATCATAATGAACAAATCTCAAAATAAAATACAAAAGTAAAACCAAACCCCCATACACCAAGCAAACAGCCCAAAACATTTTAGGAAGGTGATGCTGCCTCACGCCAGGTTCATTTTATGATTTCCAGGCAAATATTTGCAAAATCTATTATTTTTGTCCACAGCCCTGCACTGCACTTCAAAAGCCCCAGGATTTTGCTCACTACTCTGTTTTTTTACTTGAGAAAAGTCTGTGGCCAGGCTGCTTTATGAAGTCCTCAATGCCCCTCAAGATGCAAAGTTCCACCATAGAGAAAACCATCCTAGCATTAAAATCCAGACTGTGCACAATCAAGCGCCATCCTAAGCAAAACAAAGAGAAAAGGGAGGACAGACCGAGCTTGCTGTCCAGACTTCCTCAACCAGCTGGATCCCCATGGCACAGCAGACATGACATAGGGCAGAGCATGGTGTTTCCAAGCCTTTCCAAGCCTCAGGAGCCTGGTTGCTGTTAGTGGGGATTTGGGAGAGGGGGGATCTGGCCACAGGGTCTTTAATATCCCACTTGATGGCACCTGGGGTCACAGGGACAAAGGGGGTTGGCTTGAAGTATGAAGACTGCACCTCTCAGTAGCCCAAACTTGCTCCTCAGGAGGTCTGCTTTCTGCAGTACCCATGCAAGTGGCTGGACACCAGCATGGACACTGAGTGCCTCTGGCTCACTGGCACTGGGGTTACCACAGTGCTACCACACTGGAGAGGTGAAGGGCACTGCACAGCTGCAAAATCACAGAATCACAGAATGTTCGGGGTTGGAAGGGACCTCTGTGGGTCATCCAGTCCAACCCCCCTGCTGAAGCAGGGTCGCCTACAGCAGGCTGCACAGGACCTTGTCCAGGCGGGTCTTGAATATCTCCAGAGAAGGAGAAAGCACAACCTCTCTGGGCAACATGTTCCAGCGCTCCGTCACCCTCAGAGTGAAGAAGATCACAGGGGCAAGTGAGGTGTAAATTCTGGCTGCTGCCCCAGCCCAACCGCTGGCACCCTGCAGCCCGCAGGACCCCTACCCTTCAGCCCAGGCGGGACCATGCTGGCTTGGCCCCAGAAAAACTCCCAGTGGTGATGTCCCCAAGCCAGGGAGAGCTACAGCTCACTCTCAAATCAACAAACACAGCCAAGGACTGAGGCCATGGCATCACTGCTCAGAAAGCAGGGCAAGTTTGCTTTTTGCCAGCACGCCAAGACAGAGCTGGAGGAGGATGAGAGCCCAAAGCCCATGTTGCAGGGGCTCAGGCACATGAGTAAGACTGGAGTGAGGAGTGCTGGAAGAGACCTTGGCAGCCCACCTTGTCCAGGGACAGAATGAGACACTGGCTTAGCAGCTGAGAGCACAAGGGAGGGAGCCTCCATTTGTACAGAGCTGGCTGGGAATTTTAATTTTGGCTTGTTTATTTGTTTGGGCTTTTTTTCTTTGAGCGCTTGGCACAGAGGAAGCCACTCCAATGACTCTGACGCCACCTCCCCAGAGATGCCTTGGGATGATTTGTTTTGCTTTGCTTCAACTCTCCCCCACGGTTGCAGTACTAGCTGGCAGGAGGACGGGGCGGGCAGGGGCCAGGCAGCCTCCAGGGCCCAGGGAGGGCAGCGGGTGCTGTCAGAGGCATGCAGGGGCTCAGGATGCTGAGGACTGTGTGCTCCCCACTGGTCTCTGCTTGGTCTCCTTCCCAGTCCAGGTCCCACAGCAGTTGCTGGGCTCCCTGGGCTGCAACCTGGTCGCCCGCCTCAGGAGCGCTCTCCGGCCCTTGACATGTGGGTCTCCCTCCCAAGCACAAAGGACCATGGCAGACAGCAAATGGCATGGGGAGAGCAGCAGGATGGTCCCAGGACCCTGGCCAGGCTGTGAGCCTACCCCAGCCCTCCCCTCTTGCCCACCACCTTGTGGGGTGCAGAGGTTCTTCTGGGCCCTCACCAGATGGGGTTCTCCAAGTGAGGAGTGCTGCTGTGGGTGTGTGAGCAGGTCGAAAGCCAGTCCATGGTCACCAAGCTGCTCTGCACATGTCTGCTCACAAAATCCATACAGCTGCACCACAGCCACCCCCGGTCCTGCTCTGCTGCTCCCTTCACAAGCACTCCAGCCGCTCCGCACCCCAACCCACCCCACCTCCACAGACCCGCACTTCCCCACAGCCGACCAGCCAGTTTTGCAGGGGAGACTGCCATGGTGAGTCATGTCTGATGGCCTCGTGGTTCTGGATTAGTATGAGCACACACACTCTTCAACTGTAAACACCCACAGAGCACTCGGGGCATGAATTTGCAAACAGTGCAATGGGACAGTGGTCCCTGCAACACCTTTACCACCACCAACACAACACAACACCAGCAATGGGCACAAACTGAAGCACAGGAAGTTCCACCTGAACACGAGGAAGAACTTCTTCACTCTGAGGATGACGGAGCGCTGGAACAGGCTGCCCAGGGAGGTTGTGGAGTCTCCTTCTCTGGAGATATTCAAGACCCCCCTGGACAAGGTCCTGTGCAGCCTGCTGTAGGTGACCCTGCTTCAGCAGGGGGGTTGGACTGGGTGACCCACAGAGGTCCCTTCCAACCCCGAACATTCTGTGATTTTGTAACTAGCCTGGGGTCAAAAGCCCACAAGCCACTGCAGGGACGCAGGCCACCCCAGGCAGCCAGGACAGATGTGACAGTGGGTACATCTGTCCTGCACCTGCATATGGCCTGTCCCTTGCCTCCACACTGCAAGGATGCTGCCCCAAACCTGGGCAGGGAAAAGCACAGGCTGGAGAGAAATGCTGCTCACCCTGCAGTCAGGTGCGGTTTGGTGGTCACTGCTTCCCCCAGTTCCACCCAGTTTCTCCACTGTGCTCACCCCAAGCCATCCCACCAGCTCCTAGCACGCCCCGTGCAGCCTGCTGGGGACTGCCTCCACACGCCGCAGCGGCACACAGTTTTTGTAGCAGGCAACTGAGCACGTTGCGAAACACTGAGCTGGGGGAAACTGAGGCCTGGGGCTGCTCCTTGATGCCCCAAGGACAAACGAGGAGGGTGGCAGCTCAGAGAGGAGCCGATGACGCTGTGGGGCTTTCTGCTGCAAGCAGCCCCTTTGGTAGACATGGGAATGCGTTGCAGAGCTGAGCTGGGAGATGGCGGTGGGACTGGGGACAGTGATGGGACCGGGGCTGGCAGTGGGACTGGGGCAATGCGCCTGCACACTCTCACTTGCAAGCAACTCCTTTTCTCTCCAACTTCCCAAATGGCCCCACTCGCATGTTGAGCCTTGCCACGTGCCGGCAGACACCTTGCCGTCACCACCGCCTTGGTTTGCAGCAGGGTCTCACTGACCCCAGCCCCCCTGCCACCTGGCATCGCCTGGACACAGCTGAGAGAAAAGCAGCCGCAAGAGGCCAAAGCATGGGGTGTCCTCCCCGTCCAGCATTGCTCAAATGGGCTGGTGGGGACCCACAAACCCCAGGCTGGTGCCGCTCACCTGGCCTCCAACTTCTGCCTCTTCGGGGGTCTCCGAATACTGCAGTCCAGAGCTGCCGGAGCACGTGGGGTGGCCAGTGAAACCCCCTTAGGACCCTCTCCCTCCCTGGGGTCTTGCCCCAGCCCTGCAGACAGCATTTGCTGAGAGCAAGCAGAGGATGAGGAAGGAGGAACGGAGTTGGCCGCAGGCAGCTGTGCTAAAATAAAAGGCAAGAAAGTCTCTCACCCAAAACTACAGGAAAATTTAATTATCAAGGACAAAACACCATATGTTTGTTCGAACTGTGACCTCCCGCTGGCCCCTGGCTTTAACAGCTCTTAAATTAGCATGTTTGTTAGGGGGTATTAGCTGTCTGACATCAGGGAAGCAGTTTCCGCCGGGCGAGGAGGAGGATGGAGCGGCTGTACACCGAAACGCGTGCCGGGGCGGTGCGGCGGGCTCAGCAGTGATGCGGGAAACAAAACACCCCTTTGGAAATGAGGATCCTCTCTGAGCATGGTTCTTGCTAGCAGTGATGAGCTCTGGCAAGCCCAGCATCGCTGCACGCTGCCACTGGCAGGTGAGATGTAGCTTGAGACTGTACTGGGGTCTCAGACTCTTTCCAAAAAAGAATGAGCCAAGAAGAACTATGCTCAGAGGAAGATTTTGCTATGTAAAGCCAGCAGAATTAAATGAATACTCAATATAGGAGAAATTGGGTTAAAATCCAATTTATTTCCAGCCCTGCAAACGAAGGAAGATGCACACGTTGGTACCATGCCCTGGAGACAATTTGGTCCCCAAGTGATGCTAAACTGTGCAGATCCTTTTTTTCTTTCTCATGGTTTGTGGGGTATAGTACTGAAGGTGGGCATACCACCACCTTCCTACCTACCAACACTGGCTGCCGTGAGCAGAAAACAGTCTGAAGCCAATCCAGCAGTTCAGGAGAAAACCAACTCAGCTAGGAGAGGTTCTGCTTTGCAAGATCCCCGCAGCTTTTTTTCTCCAGCACCTGAGCTTTGCCCTGCAATCTCTGCTCCACTCTCAAGCCCCACGGCCACTACAGAGGAGGCTGGAGGCAAGGCCAGCTGCTGCCAGCATTGCTCCTCCAAGGCACTTTTTTCACCAGTAAAACATCAAGTCAAGTGCTAAACATGAAGGCAAATGGCCTCTCTGACTTGCCACGAAGACCTGCATCCAAGGAGCATGGATCCAGGTCTAAATTCTTCCTGGGGCAATTCTAGGGGCTACAGATCCAGAGGTGGCCAGGCTGCCAGACCCCAGGAGTGAGCAGGGGAGTGCCTGACACTCCTGCCTGGCTCCATGCTCTCCATCACTGCTGGTCCATGTCACCCTGCTGCCCATCACTGCTGCCCATCACCCTGCCCTGCCAGCCTTGCTGGACTCTCCTGGTTCTCCTTTCCTTCCAGTCCACAGAACCAGCAGCTACCTCCCACTCCCGTGCCCCTGACAGGTTAGCTCCTCTCCAACTCCATGCCACATGCATACGCCTTAAAACTTGCAAAGGGTTTCATCCCCATGCTCAAGACGAGAGCCAGCATCAGCTCTCATCCTGTGTATCTACCCCTCCTTAGGCTCCTCTCCCTCCAGCGGTCGCCCTGTCTCTTCCACCTTCAACAACATGCCAAGTCTTCACTCCTTCTTACCTTTGCAGGCAAAACAGCCAGCATATCAAGAAAAGCCCTTGCAATGCCAAACATTGTCTGGAATTCCCCTTGCCCACCCGCACCCCAGTGACCTCCATCCCAGGAGGCTCGTGCTCCTCAAACCACCTGCCCGAAGCCTGCGCTCACCCTTCCCCTCCCTCGGGGGACAGGCAGCAGGCATGGACCAGGCTGCCTTCCACCGTGTGTGGCAGGGCAGATGTGGACAATGTGTGTGCTTTATCTCAGGACCTGTCCTGCAAGCTCTAGCACTGAAGCAGGAAAAAAACCAGCAGCCGAGAGCAGCCGTGGAGTCCCCGGCAGCCTCCAGCCCCCTCCCAAACTCTGGCTCAACTCCATCCACTGAGGCAAGACTCAGTTTAGGGGAGAGCTTGTTTTTTAATTAGAAAATATTCATCAGCGCTTAAAAATAAAATAATAAAAAAAGTGTCAACCAGCTGGGGCTACGAAAGCTGGGGCGTTTTGGCTCCCAACCGAGCACTTTGATAGAAAGGGTCTTTGGAAAACACCGTAGAAAATATTTAATTTCTCCCAAGGCCTGCATATGGGGTTCATCACTCGCGCATATTGCACAGGAATATTCATGTGCGCTGGCCTCCTGCTACAGGATGACGAGGGTTTGCCGGTGCAGCAAGCGAGAGGGGCTCCTTCCCTTCCCTTCTGTTGCTTTTTTTTTTTTGTACTTTGGAAGAGGAAAGGGCTGTATTTCACTTTCAATCCCCATATATTCCTCAACGGCAGAACAAAGAAAAAGCTGAGCCAGAGTTAAGTCTACTCGTACCCATCAGTTTGCTGGGCTCACTGCAGGGTAAAGCCACAGATGAGCAGCAATCTTGGGTCAACACATTTCTGCCCCCAAGTTTGCTCCCTTCTAGTTGCCTGAGCCCACTGCGATGCTGCCTGGATGGGGAACGGGAGCCCAACCTCCACCTCGCTGGTAAAGCAGGAGGTTTCAGTTCAAACCCCAGCTCTCCACCCTGGAGACGTGGAGGTGGCTCATCCTGGACCTGCCGCTGGGCATATCCTTTAGCTAATACCCTTCTGCAAAACTCGGGGAGGGTGGGAAGACTCCACCCCAGCCGCAGAGCTGAGCCTGAGCTGAGCCTGTCCCAGCAAGAGGACGACTGCCACAGCTCGCTCAGTCCCCTGTCTCCCACTGGCACTGCCAGCTCCCTCCCTTTCACCCTCAGCTTTTGGCTCAGCAGCATTTGGGCTAAGGGCTTTTCTGCAACAAGCCAATGAGCTGTTTTGGAAGGAACCAAACCCATGCCAAGCATCTTCTCACCCTCTCCCAGGAACGCTCACCTCCAGCAAACACCCCACTCCCTCCCCGTGACCCCTCACCTCTGAGTCCTCTGCCTCCTGCCCTGCAGCCTGCCAAGGCTCCCTGCCTTCTTCAACCTTTCCTAAAGCAGTCGTGCTCCCTGTCCCCAGCTCTGGCTGCACCTGTGATCCCCGTTGCACCTCTGAGCTGCTCTCTGCAGCTCCTGCACCTCCCAGCACAGCACGCAACAGCCCTTGCTGGAGCAGATCATGCCTAGCCCCAGATAAGATTCTTCCTGTCAGAATGAAAACTCTGAGCACTAATTAAGAGAAACTCTGGCCAAGGAGAGGGGGTAGGATAAGAAAAGATCAGAGTTCACTATCTCTGTGGCTGAAGTGAAGCCGAGGACAGTTTGGGGAGAGGGCACGGCTCCTGCTGGGGTTGCAGCGGAGCCTCTGACCAGAGCAGCGCATTCATGCAGGGGACAAACCAAAGTTCTTAAACACGCCCGTGAAAAGTATTAATAAAAAAATCTACTGAATCTTCAAAACAGCAATCATTCCTAAACAACTGGGCACACAAACATGTACACACACACATGCATACTTTATTAATTTTATTATTTTTTGGCAACCTTTCCCAACCAGAGCGGAAATTTGATGTCAGGTATATGCCTAGGCAGGGTCTGCAAGATCCACCACGGAAAAAAAAAATCAATGAAAAATAAAAGTCCTTAAACCACATCTGGAGCATTGTCTCCAGTTTTGGGGCCCTGGTACAAGATGGGCATTGCTGACCTCCAGCAAGTCCAGTGAAGGGCGATCAGGATGGTGATAAGGCTGAAGCACATGGGGATGAGGACAAGTTGAGAAAACAGGTCTTGTCCAGCCTGGAGAAGGGATGGTTTTGGGGGACCTAACAGCAACTTCCCAGCGCCTAGATGATGGATACAGATCCTTTCCCTCCATGGTGGGAAGATGAGAGACAACAAGCACGGGCTGCAAGAGGAGAGGTTCAGGCTTGCTGTAAGGATGATGTTTTCCCATGGGGACAGTCACCAGCTGGAAGAGGGACCCAGACAGGTTGTGAGGTTTCCAGCCCTGGGGGTTTTCAACACACAGATGGGCAAATGGAACTGGTCTGTGCTCAGTATTCATCCTCCTTGGGGCCCACAGATGGACCAGACAACTAAGGTCACTTCTCACCTGGACAGATGTATCAGCATGTCATTGCTGGGAAAAATTAAATATAAAAAAGTCCCCCACAAATTCTGGGAGGGGGACAGCTCAGCCCAGAGCTCCTTTCAAACACTTCTGAAAGCAAAATCTGTTTGAACAAATCCGACCAGCTCTTCGCTTGGAGAGTGACAGAGACCATGGGCTGCAACACACCAGGGCCAGATCCTGCGCTAAGCCCATCCTCATCAATGAAGTGAAGACCAAGGATATGGCTGCCTTCCCCTCTTCCAAACCTCCTTCTGTGGGGACCGACTCGCACGACACCGGTAAGTGATTAATGAGCAGCCAAGTCCGTCAGCACGCAGACTGCGTGCATGGGTGCTTGCGTGCGTGCGTGCCGCTCCCCGAGACTTGGCGGGGAGGGGAGCTGGGGGGAAGAGTGCTGACAAGCAGATGATTAATTGAAATACAAGGGGGAGGAAAAGTAACGTCCGCTAAAACTATCAGGTGGCGCGAGCATGGGAAAGAAAATCAGAGATGCTGTCCCCGTCCCTGCTCCGCATGCACTGCGCCTCCCAGCTCCAAGCTGCTCGCCAGTCCCTTCCTGGCTTCTATTTTTGCAGGTGCAATTTCATATTTGAAAATAACCATGCTGCACACGCACGTATTTTTTTTTTCCTCCTCGGCCCCTTGCTCATTGCATGCGGAAACGGCAGCGATGGGAGAGCAAACCTCCCGGTCTGTGGTGCTCGGCAGCAATTATACATCCAAGCGCTCGTTACCCCGTGCCTCTGGGTGAAGGCACCCGCAGCCTGGGCTCTCCACAGTGCCTGCACCACCTGCACCTTCCAAGCGGCACAGGCTTGGAAATGCACATAAAGTTACCGTTTCGCACTAATATAATAATAAGAAAACAATAAAATAAAAGAGGCTGAAAGCTTAAGCCTGGCTCAGCTCTGAAACCTTGCTTGGAGTCTGTAAATTATATCCTAAGCGCTGGAGCTGGTGCGATTGCACCATCAGGAAAAAGGGCAAGCAGCTTCTGTTCCTCATTGGCACAAATGGGCTCAGCTTGGGTCACCAAATAAATAACATGGAGATGCAAAGCGGCATATGGTGTACCCCTGCACTGCTGCCAGGCAAAGCACAGCAGGTGACAGAATGGGGATATTCAGGGGGGAGATTGAAGGAGCAACAAAGGGATTTGTTATGGCGAAGGTCAAGGCTAGCACCTCAGGAACCTCCTGTGTCCTGCATGTCCTCCAAGAAGGAGGACCAAAGGGAAGACCAAGTGGTCTTCCAATGGAGAGGAGAGGATCCTCAGCTTCAAAGCCTTGGGTTGGAAAACTAGGGATGTGAACTCGCCAGTGGCCTCTGGATGCAAGCATAGCGCAGATGACAAATTCTAACTCCTTGCCCAAGTGTGCGCCGAGCGAGCACCAAGTGGGGCTTTACAGAGGTTAGCAGGGAAGGGATTTACATCAGGTTAAAACAGGACCCTAATTTGGACTGCTGGAGCACGGCTATTACCAGCTTTCACTCAGCAAGCTGATCCCCAGCCAAGATGACCGGCTCGGAAAATTAACTTGGTGGGTTGTTCAGCACTTTGCCGCTCAGGTAACGATCAGAGCTGCAGGCGATTGCATCGGAGGGCTTCACAAACTGCTTGTACCATTGACATGGTTTAACAGACTACTGTTTATGAGACAGAGCAGTATTTAAGAGACACATTTCTCTCAGAGCCGCACATAAAATTTGATAGCTAAATAGCTGTAAATGCTACTGAAGTCTGACAACTCAAAGAGGAATCGAGGGTCTGTCATGCGGAGTATCCGCCAATACACCCGGCCCCGCAGAGCCAGCGAGACTTCCAGTCTCATAAAACCTTTTTTATATTGGAAGTGAGAATTTGTGCAGCGCATATGAACTCTCTTTTATTGGGCTGGTGTGATGCTGAGAAAATGCAGTTAAAGTTGTACAAGTCCTCCTTGGAGCGCTACTGGGGCGCCTATAAATCAAAACCTTTATCCTGGAATGGGTTTACTAAATAAACCTGCTTTAATTGGGGCTCATGCTGAGTGGCAGGAGCTTGCAGCAGGAGCGGGTGCCTCCCCTTGACACTGCCCATTCATTCACACCAGTGGAGCAGGGCCAGCCCTGAGTGAGAAGGGCTCTGGCCTGTCTCCCTGCTCTTGGGGTCAAGAAGAGCATCCCAAAAACAGAGCATCCTCCAGAGCCTGGCACTGCTCTCTTCTCCCCCATTGTGGGTGTTTTACCCTCCTAAAACATCCATGGCCCCCCACAATGCTCCCAGCTTGCAGCCCAAGCCCAGCTGCTGCCCTGAACCCGGTCCAGAACCCCCGTGCCTACGCAGCTGATTCGGAGACCTCCTGGGAGCATCCCAGGCTGGAAGGACCACAGACCCACCTTCGGCACCCAGTGGAAATGGAGTATTTCCGAACCTTCATGAAGGCCTGGAGCGCTCCGGTTGGGGAGGAAGATTTGGGCCAGCTCCCTTATCCCCCAAAGACTCCTACATGTCCACTCTACAGCTGCATTAATTATTTCATCTTAGTCTGGCTTCCTCATTAAGCTAACCTAGACGGCCCGCGGCTGAGTGACAGCGAGCTAGTCTGCAAGAGTCCAAGCCAAACAGCGCTGGAAGCCATAGGCTTGATGTGATTTACGCGGACTAATATTACACATATCTCAAACACGCAGTCTTTAGAGGACCTGAGGCTGCCGGACGGACGGAGGAAAGCCCACGCAGAGCCGGCAGCGCAGCATCCGGACTGAGCCCGGGTATCGGCATCTCACCCCGTGCTTGGCCAGGAGGGTTGAGCCTGACTGCAGGAGCAATTCCCTCACGGATGCCCCGAAGCCGCAGGGAACAGAAAGCCCCAGCACTGCTGCCAGCGGACCTGAGCGTGACACAAAACATCTGTGTCAAAGCAAGGGCTGGGAAGCATGACTTCTCCGACACCGGTCGCAGGACAGCCTCTTCACCCCACTGCTGTGGCTGCGAGTTCAGCTAATTTTGGCATTGGGGTCCCCGTGGGATGTCTAGCTTTTGTGGGCTGTAAGAACGACGCTTTCGGGCATTACGCAGATCCCCTTTTTCCAATATTGCCAAATCCAAGGCTTTTGTGTGAATCCACCACGTTTTGCCGTCTCTGAAAACAAGTGTATAGAAATACAAGACTTCAGCCCCTTGGAAGCCTCCAGGGAAAATTCAAAGCAATGAAGAAATATGAGTTGTTTTTCCATGAACCCATTGAAGAAAAGAAAAAAAAAACCTGAAAAACCCCACACTACTTTTCAGCCCAGTTTTGCCAGCAGTACAGGTCTTTTTCCCACAGTCTAAGGAATCAACACATTTTCAAATCACTCCTGCTTATGGTATTGAATATCAGAAAACGATTGCCTTTCGTTCAGCAGCTGTTTTGGGACACTGAGGGAAAAGGCAGGCAGTCTAAACTTAGCAAAACATGACGAAAGGCTTCGATGCCTTTAAAAACTAGTTGCAAAGTCTGGAATGGGAAAGGAGAGGTCTCCAAAGGGCGCATGTGAAGCGAAGGATTTCGGGGTGCTTGCATCCTTCCATAACCCCAATCTCTCTCAGTAGCAGAAGGACCATCGCAGCACTGCTACACTCCTCCAGCTCCTTGGAAAAAAGCAGGGATATGTCTTCATTTCCCTAGGAAAATCAGCAGTATCTCCCAGTTTACCCACCTTCAGCACTCCCGATGCGTGGATGCCCTGGCATCTCTGTGCTGCCCGTGGGGAGTGGGCAGCTCCAAAAATAAACCGAGCAGTTCCTGCATTAAGAGGAAACCCAACAGAAGGAATAGTAACAGCGGAAGAAAGATTTGCTGAAATAAGTTTGCCCTGAAGCACTGGTAGGATAAAAGCCTTGGTCTCCGGCAGGCCTGTGCCATTTAATCCCTGTGTGTCCCCAGCAACAGCTCCAACCTCCTGCTGCTCATCCGACCTCCCCTGCCTCATCCGTAGTGAGGGGACACAAACCTCAGAGCTTTCCTGAAATGAGGTCATGGACCTGGCCACCTAGTCCAGTGGTTTTCTCCTTCTGTCACACCCAGCTGCATTGGCCAGCAGGAGGGCAAGCCTTTGCCAGGGAAGACTCACAGCCCAGCAGACCACAAGAAGGAGACCAAAAGGGAGGGGAGATGGGGACATCCAAACCTGGCAGGTATCAGCACTCAAGGTGGGTTGTGCAGCCCATCAGTCCTAGCTGAACTTCCCCAACTATACCCCTGGGTGAGGGACAAGGGCAGAGCACCTTTACCCCATCCTATCTGACCCCCGCTTCCCACCTGGCCCCCGCAGAGCTACAAAAAACCCTTAATGCCACCAGGTAAGCAAAGAACCACGACCGCCGGGCTTCTAACAAAGACAAACTGCCTCTCTCCTTCCTCCCAGATTGCAAGCAGATGTGTGCTTAAATTACCTGCTGCTGACTGTGACGCTTAGGAAAGCACCGTGGTCTAGGAGCAGAACGAAGAAAAAATGTGTGAAATGAAGGAGGCGAGGATTAGTGGGAATTCAGCTGGCTCTAGGAGGGCAAAGCATCGCTGTTGCCGAAAACAAATGTCAATTCCATCACAAAAGGTGCATTCATGACAGCTAGCACAAGGGAGACCCTGACCTGGCTAAAGACACCCACGAACTTAAGCAAGCCCAGGGAAAGGCTGAAGCATTGGGCCTTGGCACCCCAAAGGGAATCGCTCCCAGCCTGCAGCACGCTACAGGAGCAGCCCTGCTTGCATTACACGGCCTTGGCTTCCTCTTTCAAAGAAACCCTTCTAGCCTGGGCACCTCGCTGCCTGCACAGCTCGTAGACCCTGGCTCCAGGTGGCTTTGAACTGCCTGACCCAGCTGCTGCCAGCGCTGGCTCCTGCGGTGGGCTGCATGCATTCACCCACCCTGCTCTGTGGGTTTCCCCAGCGATGCCTAGGGAAGTTCACCAGCAGCCCCCACACCAAGGAGCGTGCAGACACCCAGGGCCCATCTCAGTGGTCCTAAGAATGGTGCTAGTAGAGGAAAATCCTGGAGAAAGGTACCCCCACCATGCTGGCCCACCATGATGCATGGCGTGGATGTAAACCCTGAGCTCTGCAGCACCTCTGCCCCTAATCAGAGCCAGTTTGCACACATGCTGGTGGCTGCTTTCCCCTTGTGGGACGCTACCCAAAGCCTGAGGCATCATGGCATGTCTTTCCACCTCGGGTCAGTTTCCAAGCAATGCCTCCATAGAGATGGGATGCAGGTGCAGCCCAGAAGAGCCCAGATGCTGCATTTCTAACACACCATCAGGGGCGGCGGCTTGCTACAAGGACCCTTGGTCTCTGGAAGAGCATCCAATGGGGTCTCCCATCTCCCAGCAGCGTTCTGCGCCGCAAGACAGCATTCTGCAAGCTGAGCCATACAAATCAAGCCCAACCTGCTCCCCTTCCCCCTCGCCGGTCCTGGCTTGCTCTCTGCCGAGCCCTTGAGGGTCACACGTGGCGTCCCACTTCCCGGCACAGCTCCACTGGCTGGAGCAAAGAGCAGAGTCAGACCCCAAATTGCAGATTAGTGCGTTGGGTTCATGCACGGGAAACAAAAGATCGGAAATCTCTGAAGTGCACAGCTGGAATCCACACCCTGACCATGTTTTTGTGAGATATCACGTACGTTTTTAAAAGCTATCTAGAGAGGGTTCTGCTTTAAAACAGCCTGGCGGCTGCTGCACTAACACCACTGCCTGTCATGCTGACCAGGACCTTTGATTGTTCCCTGTCCCCCACAGGCCATGCTCATTCATAGCCTTTAGCCCTAGGTTATGAAATTATTCAAGGGGAGGATTAAACGTCCTCCTCTGTGTTCATTCAGCACCAGCTGTGGAGGGAGGGTGGGAAGGGAAGGACGTGCAACCCAGAAAAATCACTGTGGAATACTACATGCCAACACCCCCAAATGGTGGTCCCCAGAAACGCTGGGGTTTCTCTCTCTATCATTTTTGTGGCCTCACAAGGTCACTGCAAGGGGGAAGTGAGCAGCTGTAAGATGCTTACACAGTGCCATGAAGGACAGCGACCACAAAAGGACTCATCTCCCTCTCATATTGCAAATGTGTTTTCTTCTCCTTTCAAAGCTCCTGCCACAGCAACTATACTTTTATGGGATGTCAAACTACGGCGTCTTTCTTTGCCCTTTTCCAAATACCAGGCTTCTGGACTAAAAGTCACTCAAGGTGAGGTCAAGTATCCTTAGGAGATGCTTACCTACCCTGTTCCTAAACACCACTGGTCTCCAAGGAGCCCCCAGCATGCTGCAGCAGCCTGGATGATGGTTTATTCTACTTACGGCTTCATTTCTTCCTCGCTGTCTCTCCTCCCCTCCTCTTGCACTGCCTGGGTTGCAAGCTGCCCTCTCAGTCTGGCTCTGTGGGACATTTGCTTCACCTTAATTCACAGCTGCCCGTCTATGAAGCCCTTCTTGCCTGGGTTGCCAGCCGAGAACTACTGGCGAGCCCTGCCTATGCTCACTCCTTCCCCGGGCTCCTCCACACCAAAACATCGTCCTCAACAGTCTTAGAGCAAGTGTTTCCTCCAGGAGAACACAGGTCCCTCCATTCAAACTGACCTTGGCAAAGTGACAGCTTCTCTATCCCTCCTGCCCCCTTCATTTGGACCAGGGCAATCTACACGAGACATCGCATTTCTAATAGAAACAATTAGCTTAAAAGTCCACTTTGAAATTAAAGGTCCAACCCAGTGACATGTCACAACCATCCTCCCCAGAGAGAGACGATTTGGTGAGCCTCTCCAGTGTTTGTCCTTTCGGGTCTGTAGAGAAGGTACAGCACGGTGCCAGGATGCAGCAGACACCCTGCCTGATGCACTCACCATGCTGGGACATGGAGCAGGACTCCACAGCCCATTTGGAAAAACACTTTCCCGCACACGTAATAAACACTGGAGCAGCAACACCCAGTGCGATGTAGGGAAGAGCCAGACGAAGATGACCTGGGATAGCAAAACTGGGAGCGAAACCCCCCTCCAGCGAACGCAGCGCCGACGATGAGATGCAGAAAGGACGTGAGTCATTGAACAAAGGCATCTGCTTTTTCCAGCACACGTGTGGAGTTATTCTCACCTGAAATCAGTTTTTGGACAGCTAGAGAGCACATGCTGCTTCAAGCCAGACATGCCCGGGTCGCTCTCCCAGGCAGGGAGTTATCTCAGGGTTTATTAACAGGGAAAGCCACTGCACCAATGTGCTCAGCAGCATTGTGGCAAAAGCAGCAGGGAAGGAGAAGCAGCAACACCCACTCTGCTCCTCCCTAGGGAAATGACCAAAAAAAGAGCAAGACCTTCACCCGCAGCCAGGGATGCCCAGCACTGTCTGGACGGCTGCGAGCCTGGGCTGCCCTCCCTCCCACGCCGAGATGGGAAATCCATTAAACGCTGCAAGTGACGAAGCCGCTGCTGCTCCTCCCTAGAGGCACTTTCACAGTCAACTTGAGGAAATTGTTCCTGATATCCAGCCTAAATTTCCCTTTGTTAATTTTCAGTTGAGCAGCGGAAAGGTGGGAGCTTTAATGAGACAAGTGGGGCCGCTGCAGGGGAAGGAGCCGTCAGTTTGAGAGAGGCAATGCACAGAGCTGCGGTTTAAGTGGAGCAGCTATTGCGAACAGCCCAGAATCCTACAGACTCGGGATGGAAAAGGTCTATTAACTTTCCCAATGGACTAACATGAGATTGTTCCCCCATTTTCTAATGCTTCTCCCAGTCCAGCTATTTGATTGGGACCAGAGCTCTGCAAAAATATGAAGGGCTTGTTCTTTTTGTTGTTGTTTTGTTGTTTTTTTTTTACGGAATTGCTGTATGTGGAATACAATGTTGGGCTTTATGGCCAGATATTCTTACTTCATCGAAGGGCAAAATTTTTGCTGGCTTCTCTGCTAGACATAGATGCTTCTGCCCTGAAAAGCCCGACAGAACTTTCTGGCACATGAGCCAGGGCATGATGTGCATGGCAGCAAGTTGCTTCCAGCTTGTGTTTGAAAAGTTTTTCAGGGAGAGAATGCGACCGAAACTGCAAACACCTTCTGGGACACAGGTACTGCTCAGCAAGGCATCACCCACCTCAGACACTTCCACACAGGACCCCAGCATGGTGCTGTACTGCAAACTGGCAGTGGGAGAAGCTCACGGGATGTGAAACCAATGCCATCCTTCGCTACTTTTTCCCCCTTTAGCTGAGGAAAAGGCTGTTCATTAGCATATAAGACACTGCAATGCTCACAGGAGCATGTCCAGGACATGCAGATGTGTGAGCACAGGGTATATAAAGGAACGATGGTGCAGCCAAGCGGGTTCCCCAGTCATGGGAAAAGCATGACTTCTATGGCTTCAAGCAACCAGGACATTAGACCCTAAAAATCCAGCTTGGCACATGTGCTTCAGCAAGCAGAGGAGCATTGGTTGGGTCCAGGAGCGCCGGACCCCTCTGCCTTACTCAGCCGAACAGCATCAGCACTGTACAACCTTGAATCCCCATAACAGGCTGGCTGCTTCAGGGCTGCTCCACGGGGTAACGAAGCTCGCAGGGTGTGCTGCACTGCTGCAGCCAGACCCCTTTGCAACAGCCAGGGTTTTGCCAAACACACAGACCCTCCGTACGATCATGGAAACGGAGCCATCACAAGAGCTAGACCGTGCAGGGCTAATCCACCCCGGCAGATGTTTGCCTTAATCGCACACCGTTTTCTTAAATGTCAGACGGCTGCATGGCAGGAGAAGGGTGCTTTTCCACTCTGCTTTTACAGGCTTGTAAAAGCAAAGTGACTGCACGCTCCCTGGAAATGTCAGGCTCAGTTTTCCTGAGGACCTGCCATCCGTCAGGTTTTACCAGCGGAAAGAAGAGGAGGGCGCGCTCGGCCATGCTGAGCGAGGGGGATGCACGGGCAGGTATCACTGCAAGGAGTGTCGTCCCCGTCCCTCTCCTCCCCCGGCACATGTGCTGGGTCTGAGGGGTGCATTGCTCCCCCCAAAAGCAGCACCCAAACTCCCGGGCAAGGGGGACGGCATGGGTGGCAGCAGGCGTACACTCCCTGACACTAACATCAAGTTTTGCAACCTTGGCAGGCAACGCTGCTGTGCAGAGAACCCTGCAATTAACCCTGAGCACGCCGCCCTGGGATTTCCCTGCCTTTGCCTTCGTGGTGCCCCGTGGTGTCACAGCAATACGCTCGTGGGATGAAGCTTAAGCACACAGGCTGCAAAAACTGCCATACAAGAGATCCACAACACTACAAACCCCTAACCTGTTGGGTTTTGTTGCAGGGTTTAGCAGAAGGACAAACCTGAGTGGAGGGGAATGAAATAGAGGTTTTTCTCCATCCACTTCCTAAACATCGGGTGAGGGAGCACATTGCACGGTACATTGCAATTTTGGGATGTGGCAAGATACCAAACGCATTTTATGTGTTGCAAAACCACCTCCTCTGTGGCAGATGAGATTTCAAAGCATAAGCTCTGACCTTGGTAATATTTTTTACATATTGAGTCACCATCAATGCTGGAAATAACACGGGGAAAGGGCTGTGATTTCAAAGATTTTAATGCATGGCTGGATCTGTGCAGAACTGGGACAGCCACAGCTGCCAGCCTGGCCCTCCAGCCCTCTGCCACTCTTCATTATGGGCACAAGGCAGTGAGACTGAAACAATACGAGGCGATGTAAAGTCCTGGCATGTCAGACTGGGCAAGAGGACGACAAGGACTGGAAAACCTGCCGGGATGCAGCAGGCACAGCCATCCGCTGGTAGCCCTAAGAGTGATGAGCATGACTGAGCAGGTGACACCCAATTTTTTAAACCCATCTCCAAGGGAGGATGGCTTGAACTGGCCAGCCCACTTTTTCTTCTCTTATGGAAAAAATCAGGGCAGTTCATGTGCGTTGCCTGTGAAGGCAAACATCCCACAAAGAGGGTAGAGAGGGGACTCAGCAGAGAGCCTTTTCCACTGGTGGGAGCAAAGCTAGATGGGCAGACAGATAGGGAAAGGGAGGAAGCCTTCTCATACATGACATCCCACTCCATCTGGTCCCTTCAGATTGGCCCTCAGCCTGAAGGTCTATCCCCATGAGACACTTTACCAGATACACAGTTTGATTTGCCAACTCTCCCCCTCTTCACCCGGCAAGGGAATAGCTGTCTCTGATAACCCTGATTTGCTAAATAAAACACTCCTTGAAGGCTCTCCGCAATAACATTTGCACAGAAAATTGACATTCTTCCTCCTCCCATCAGCCCTGATGCTGTTTGTTTGTGAGTTAATAACTTCGACGCTTGGCTGAGCTATTGATCCCTTCTCAGCACAATCATTCTTTTGGGTCCAAAATACACAAAAAATAAAAGAACGAGCCAGTGATGGCAAAATTAACTCCATGCTTGTGCGTGGCCACATAGCATTGGCATTGCAAAGGGACTCATGTCCTTCCCAGCTGCTCGTGATATCTTCTGCAGATGCAACTGTACGAGGCTGGGTTTATTTCTCTATCCTTCTCCCTCATCAAGGAAGTGTTATTGCAGCTTGCAGGTGGCAAGTCAGCTTTCACAACCCAAAATTATCATTTAGTTTTAAACTTTCATCACCCAGCCAGGGCTTCATAGCAGGATAGATCATCCATGCAGGTGTCCGGGCTAGGGATCTCCAGCAGCAGTGGTGGATGGGTACCATCACCTTTAGTTATAGGAAGGGTGGTGTTTCAGAGCCCTAGCTCCCCAGCTGAAGGAGAGAGCGCAACACTGGATCAGTCCCTCCATGCAGGGCAGGATGCTCTTTGGGCTTCTGTTACATGAGACAGGACCTGGCGTGCCAGAGGCAGAGCAAGGCTCCAGGTTTCATCCTCTCCCTCCTGCCAGCACTCACTCAGGAGCAATCTCCCTCCGACACGCGCCTTAACGAAACCTGATGAAAGGAAATAATTCAGGTCTCTGCAGTGCCCTTGTCCTCCTTAACTGCTCCTGTACCAGCAGGCCATCGCACTGTGTCTCCTGGGGGAATCCTCGCCCGTGTCCTGACGTTGTATTTTTGCTTTGCAATCTGCTCGCATGCCTCTGGCTAATTGTTCTTCAGATTGCTCTTTTCAGGGGAGAGTTTCATGGCAAACAATCAATTTTTCCCAAGCTGCATTTTTTTTCCTTCAAAGCCTTTGATGTCTGGGAAAATAACAGGCAACCTCAACAAACGGCTGAGCATCAGGCGAGGGCTGGGAAGCACTAAGCGGAAATGCATTTCGTTGTTTGGGTCAAAAACCATTTCCTTTGTTAAATGATTATTATTGTTCCAAGAGGATTTCAGTGGGAATTGAGGGTGCTTAGATAGATGGATTCACAGGTTTGCTGAGCTTCTATAAGGGTCTCTATATCCTCCACCATAATTCTACATCATAACTTCCAACACCAATAACTCTTCTATGACTCCCAACAGATATTCCTGTGCCTTCCAAAGCAATAACTTCTCAATGAACTCCAGACCTGCCAAATCGACTGTTTTCCCCCTATGGACGCCTGCTTTTTGGCCCTTCTCACCGCCCCCCTGGGAATCTTGACCCATTTACCTCTCCTTCTGGTTCCAAGCTCAGTGCAAGGGGAGATGAGATCAGAAAGCGATCTGCCTCGGACGTCAAGAAATAGCTCTGGCACTAAAAGTTTTCAGTCATCTCCCATTTTCCTGACTGCTCTCAGCAGCCGAGGATCCAGCTCTGGACCTGCTCGCATCAGGCGTCCTTCTGAACAAACCTTCCCCCATCACATGCTGCCCTTTCTCACATTGCTCATTTCTTCCCACTCATACCTGAAAATTGTTATGAGTGTGTCGCAGGTCTCCCCTGGAGAAATTACTTAGGTTATTCACCGGGGCTAGAGAACAAACACTTAAATAAGAAATAAATTGCAATGCATTTCTTGGGTCGTCAAGCCTCCCAGTTCAGCAGTAAGAGCAGCATGCCAGGCACAGCAGCACAGAGCTGCTACCTCTCTGTGCACTTGATCTTAACGATGTGTTAATTAAGCTAAGGTTAGAGCTGCTCGTTACCTTATTATTTTTGGTTCTATCACAGTAATGCTCAGCAGCCTCAATCAGGAACAGGCTTTTTCCCCTCCCTCTCTCCTTTTAAGTCACAAATTATTTCAAGATCTGGTAAAAATAAACGCACACAAGTGGGCTCTGCTCTTTTCCAGGGGATTTTACTCTGTGAGGGAAGAGGTTTCAACAGTGTGTTTGAATCAAAAATGAACATATGCAAAAGAAGAATGATATGCATCAAAAGTTACTCTTTTTTTTGATGAAAGGTTTTCTTTTAAACAAAGAAAAACCCCAAAAGACTAATCTCACAGCACTAGGTGCTGTATACAAAGTCAGTTCGTGCTGCAGAGCGAATACTGAGCAAGCTACAACACTGCCCAAAGGAGGACAGAGGAAGGATAAGCGATTTGGCTCCATTTTCAGGCTCTCCAGTTGCTATCCCACTCACCGACCTGCAAACTCCTCCAACCACTGGGGCCGAGCGTGGCCGGCTGCCTCTCAGGTCATCCCCATCCTACATGCAGATGGAAAGCAAGCAGCGCTTCTGTGCCTCAGTAAATAACAGAGTGTTAAATGATGTCACTAAATTTGCAGGTGAGCATGTTAAAATAGCGTGCACTGATGTACGTCTCCTTGTGCCAGGCTGCCTTCACATGGGTGCAAGGAGCTGCCAGTTCTCAACAGCCGCTCGACGTACCACCATGGACACAACCCTGCCTTACCCCTCCTGGGGAGCGGGTACCGGGGGGCCACAACTGGGGAGCAGGAGCTCCAAGAACCAGTTTCTGAAACTAAAGGGAGTCCAGGAGGGAAACGCAGCTGGGAATGCCATGGACGCTGTCTGGGCAAGTCCTCTTGATGCCAGCTGGGATGCCAGTGCCCATCCTCAGAGAGAGATGCTCCTGACCTGGGAAACCCAGGTAGCTTTCCTCGTCTCAACTTCCTCCCAGCCAGGGGAAAATGAGCCATGAAAACCTCTCAGGGTCCTTGTAGTAGGGTCCAGCGCTTCTACCAGTGTGGTCACCTCCAACCACCACGGCTGCCAGCTTCTCCTCATGGATATCTTTTGATGTTGGTGTAGGGGCAAGCCTACTGAGAGCACAGGCTGGTGTTGCCCTCCCCAGCTGCACACCATGGATGATCTAGGTTTTCAAAAGATACCATCACACTCACACTATCCAATTACTAGGAAAAAATTAAGCTGACGATGGACCTCAGGACCCTCGTGGAAAAACGCGAAAGCGAGCCACCTGCTCAGCAGCAGTCTGTTTTTTCCAAAGAATTTGCAACCCAACATCGCATCTTTTGTCGAATAGGAGCCAGGATTTGTTTTCCTTTGGTTTTCAACCAAAATCCCTCTATGCCACTTCTGGCTGCCTCCGAAAACCTCTCAAAAATATCATTAGGAAACAAAACGTCTAGAAAATGTTAGTGTGCCGGAAATGTCAGTTCCCTTTGCATTAAGTGCTGTAACCTCATCAGGAAATTGCTGCTGCTGTCCCAGAAGTTAACCCTTAACTCTGGAAAATCTCTGGAAAGAACAAAAAAAAGGCTTTTCTGGGGGATAACCCATTGGAAAAAGACTTCAGAGAGGCTCAGCAGTGCTCAAATGGATAATGGAGTAGTAATGGCTCTGGGAATCAGGGCAGAAGGAGAATTTTCTGGGGAGCACAGCGCTTCCTAAAGCACCGAGTCCTGTCAGCTCTAGTTTTCCAGAGGTCTTGCAGCACAAAGCAATACAGGGAGACATGCAGAGACTTACTCGGGTGCTCTGGCACCCAAGCTTCGAGCAGGAAGGCGCTGCACAACTGCACTGATTATCTGCTGAACATCTGCCTCTCCCCTACTACGGTGGGGCCGGAGGAGTCCTCCCGCATAGCTGAGGATTAGCACTGGAAAAGGTTTTGTTGACTGCGTGATTTTGCACAGGAGAGGGAGAAAAAAAGTCCTGCAGATACCCTGGAAAGGAGGTGTTTCAGGGTGACTCTTGGATGAAGGAGGGAAATTTGTGGTTGAAAGCAGAGTCCTTGATGGAGCAAGCAGCAGGCAGTTGCCCTGCCGTGAGCCACAGGGTTTAGACCCTTGCTCCAAATCTGGAGGAGCAGAAGCTTTGCTGCTGTGGTCCCCCACGCCTCAAGCAACACCAGGACCAGAGGGTCCTGGATTGTAACCCTCCTCCCTCCAAAACCCCTCTCACTTTTCGCTACAGCCAAAAATGGAACCTAGTAAGAATAACAGAGCAAAAATGCAGAGGCACAGGGGCAGTGGGGCACGGCTGCGCTCCCTCTGACCTCTCGGTCCATACTCAGCATGTTGTGATCGGTGTTGGAAGCTGGAGCTGCCCTTCAGCAAAGCTGCTGGCTTTTGGTGGGAAGGCAGCCCGGGGCAGGCAGGACAAGACCCCAGCGCGGGGAGAGCTTGTGCAGGGCTTCTGCTGGGGCACTCAGCCCACTCACCTGGCAGCAGGCTTTAAGGAGAGATTATCTGCCAAGGACCAGTCCATCAGCGGCTTTTCAGGGACCGCTTCATTTCCCCAGGATGAAGGGGGATTCCCAGGTTTGCTGGCAGCTCCAGAATTTACAGCTTTTATGGACAAATCACTGAAAATTATCCCACTTGGAGTCGAGCCCTCAGCACAGGAAAGACATGGACCTGTTGGAGCAGGCCCAGAGAAGGCCACAGAAATGATCAGAGGGCTGGAACACCTCTCCTGCAAGAAAAGGCTGAGAAAGTTCGGGCTCTTCAGCCTGGAGAAGAGAAAGCTCCAGGGACATCTTGTAGCAGCCTTCCAGTACTTAAAGGGGGCTTCCAAGAAAGATGGGGACAGACTTTTTAGCAGGGCCTGTAGCAATAGGATCAGAGGTAATTGTTTTAAATTAAAAGAGGGTAGATTCAGACTAGATAAATGGAAGACATTTTTTACTGTGAGGGTGGTGAAACACTGGCACAGGTTTCCCAGAGAGGTGGTCGATGCCCCGTCCCTGAAAGTGTTCAAGGCCAGGTTGGACAGGGCTCAGCAACCAGATCGAGTTGAAGATGTCAGTGCTCACTGCAGGGGGGCTGGACTAGATGATCTTTAAAGGTGCCTTCCAACCCAAACCATTCTATGATTCTACGAAAATAAGGGGAGGTGAGACTGGGCTTTAGATTTACCTCTGTCCCAGGTGGGGAGGATGAACAGTCTAGGACTGCACCATGTGTATGAAGGGGAAAGAAAGTTTAACTTTGCCTGGTCTGCTTCTGCCTGCCCAAAAGTCTAGAAAAGATGAAAAAATAATTAAACTTCCATTTGTGGTGCAGTACCTAATGGAGGGTGTGCATCCTTCCCGGTGTCTCGTCCAGGATGCAGTTTTCCCAAATTCCTTCCATAGCCAGGGAGAGAGGCAGCAACACAAGGGACCTAGGACAGGCTCCTGGCATTAATCACACCCTAATAAATCAAGAAGCCTCCTTTCTGGACAGGCAACGGAGGGGATCTGGAACATCCGCGAGTGGAGCTGGGTGGTGGGAATACATCCCACATCTTCGGTCTGTCCCCCACCAACCCTGAGAGGAAAAATCTGCCCAACTTTGTGTGACATCCACTATCCATGTTAAAGAGGTTTATGGAAATTTGTGTGCAAAAAGCCTGACAGAAGCCTAAAAAACAACTGGTGGTGAAGAGAAGCAAATCCCCTGCTGTTTAATTAGCACAAATGTCTTGTGAGCTGGGAATCGATTTTTTTTTTCCTTCAGGACCATCAGGGGCCAGAAACTCACACAGTAACACAAACAAAATGTCCCTTAAAATCAGATGGTGCTTTTGGCCAAGCAGAAAGGGCTGGGATCTCCAAATATAGCCCATGGGAACACCAGCCCAGGCATTCTCGGGAAGCATCTTGGAGCCTGAACTGTCTCCCAAGAATAAAATCCTTCAGTCCAGCACTACAAAAGTGCCATTGCATGACAGTCACTATCGCACAAGCACGCAAATTAAGCAATCAATCAAACAAGCAATACCCTGGAAAACAGTAACGCGTGGTGCACATCATACCAGCAGTGGGCAAACACAGCTGACCCATGGTTGCCTCCCATCAAATGTGGGCTATCGTGTTCCCTTCTCCACCAACATCACAGCAAGTTGGAGTTTCTTTCAGGTTTTGGCCTTTTTATCCAAGTTTGGGGAGCAGGACCCTTTCTTGGAGAGCATACAGGTATCCAGCAAAAGCATTTGTTTTGGACTCGGCTGCTATATAAATCAATGGCTATTCTGCAGGGATGTGACAGAGCAAAAAATTAGAAGTAAAATTTGCCAGACGGCGAGAAACGAGCTGGAAATTGTTGCCGTCTCTCCTGGGTTGGGGAGGGAATCCTGTCTCAAAGGTTCGGGATTGCGTGTGTGCCTCCAGCTTCACATAATGACGTCCCCCGGGGCAACAAGAGAAAGAAGACTATTTAAACCCTCCCATGACTTCTAGTCTTCCACCTCTTTTAATTGCTTCAAAGAGGACATCGACACTGCCTGTCCATGGACCAAAACCCCAGGTGGCAATTTTTGGAGCCCCGACACCGAGGCTGAGCATTTGCTCAGCACCCAGAGGCCCAGATATGTTTGCAAACAGATCGGGCAAACGGCTGCATGTTTGTAAGTGTATTTTAAAAATCAGATCCTGTTGGCAGGCAACTCTCAGACAGCAAGCAGGGCCAAATCCCATGAATAAATTGCTTGGAGCAAGCAGTTTGACGCGCCATTATTCATAACTAATGCAGTCCTAGTAAACAGAAAATGGAGGCCAAATCTGCCTGTATAGACACCAATGACCTCATCTGTTTTCATCCTATTTACTGAGCGAAATAAGAACAGAAGAGAGCTACCACCATCCTCTAAAAGGGGAAATGGAGGTTTGGGAGGAACAAGTATTCCCGACACCTCCAGGGTGAGGCGAGAGTCTAGAGAGCGAGGACACAAGCTGAAATCAGAGTCAGAGCAGAAAATTGGTCCCACGGGTGCAAAGACACAAATAAAACGGAGCAAGTACCTCTCCCACCTCCAAGCAGCTCTTGCTCGGGGCTATGAAGAGAGTGGCTTGCCTGAGCCAAGAGGAAAGCCGGAGCCGGCGGAGGGGGCACGGCACCCATGAGGCGACCACCTGAAGGCAGGTGATCTCCCATTTCCCAGCCAATGTCTCAAGACAGGTTATGCAGAGTTTTCTGGGAGCAGGCGAGCTGCAGTACATTTCCCAACCTCTCTATAGTGAAGTTAAAAGCAAAGCAAACAAAAAAATGCTGGGGAAGCAAAGAGGGAGCAACTGGCTGCTCCTCCACCCCCCACAGCAATCGCAGGCTGCCCAATACAAGCATTAACCAGTTGGTTAAAGCAAACACAAGGCAGCTCTTCCAGTGCTTTCACGCAGCAAAACCCAGCAGACGTCACTGCCAGGACAGGACTTTCTACGAGCAAAAAGCCATCGTGATGTCTGAAGGGAAGGGACAGAGGGCCCGATCTGCCGACCGGACCCATCCCACAGGGAAGTCTGCTGCCTCCCTGGGGCCCGGGTTAGGGATGTTGCGAAGAAACTCCCTGGTCTGGTGCGGCCTTCTGATTACTACCCCCTCTTGG
>Ga0065711_1027560_pt1 | contig 48113 bp, 25 predicted proteins | sample Hoacrofraction12_FD_59098 | JGI IMG/M metagenome (GOLD analysis project Ga0065711, IMG submission 59098) | Hoatzin crop microbial communities from Cojedes, Venezuela - Epithelial fraction 12 v2 (version 2) | ecosystem: Host-associated > Birds > Digestive system > Esophagus > Crop | place... | reverse complement strand
TTCAAGACCCGCCTGGACGGGGTCCTGTGCAGCCTGCTGTAGGTGACCCTGCTTCGGCAGGGGGGTTGGACTAGATGACCCACAGAGGTCCCTTCCAACCCCTACTATTCTGTGATTCTGTGATTCTGTGTAAATCTTGACTGAAAGAAATTACAAGTGATACGTATCTCCCATCAATGCCATGACAGCACTATCCAGTTCAAGTATGTATCGCATCGATTACCACAATTTATATGAAGTAAAAAAATATAAAAGGGTTCACTAATCAAATAGTATCAATGAATACCCTATGCAAAAGAGATAAACTAACTTAAAATGACAAGAATGAAGTGTAAACTAGAACAAAAGACTTCCAGTACACTGAAAAGTCTAGAGTCATTATTATTCTTTCAATCTACTTCCTATGTCAATTTATTTAATATCAGCATTGTAAAATTACAGCACAGTCAAGGCACTGTAAAGGCACGACTTAATAGAAAAAATTAGGGAAAAGAGAACTAATCAATGTTTTTCTTCCAGACTTTTCAATTTCATACACGGGTACAGAAATAGGTAAGGAGGACGGGGTGGGGAGTAAGGTCACGATGCTTAATAGCAACTACATACAGGTGTAGCATTCTGCTCACTGCTGAACGTTTTCTTCTGTTGAATACTCACTGCTCCCCAACGCACAGTCCTTTGGGATTCAATGCTGCCAAAATGTTCCTGCTTTCTCATTCAAAGAATCTTTTAAATGAAAAAATTATCAAGTATTGACACATCAACCTAGGCTGAATTTCTGAAGTGCAGAAGTTATCTATGGGATGTTGTCAGCTTCCTACTTACACTACTCATTGACCTTGTAACTCTCTATATATCATATCTATTTCTATATCTGAACTTCTCAGTTTTAGGCTCTGTCACCGATGATGAATTACTAACAACAAAGAAGAAAGCATTTTAAGCTGTGGGATGATGGTAGAAAATATAAAAAAGCCAACCATACCAAATACTGTGCTACTTGTCTCTAAGCAAGCATGTCATGAGGTCTGAACACAGCTCCACTTCTAATTCACACACTAGACTAGGAAAAGAAAACAAGACAAACTCCTCCTAGCCTCGAGCAGATCTATCTCAGCAACCTGCATGCTGAAGACACGCTATGTTTGCTATTGCTCTGAGCATCAGCTGCATTTTTTTCAGTCCCTATCACAGTCCATCCTTTCGATCTGGGTGTTGCTCTCTAAATTCAGGTTTACTTTGACTGATACATCTCCCACGCAAAAAGCATGTGTTAGTTTTGTTTTAGCCTGGGTTATGGTGTGCTTGGTGGTTAGGACATATTCCTTTCCTAGGAGGTGGAAGATGAGAGAACAGCTCCTAGGTGGCAGGGCTACTAAATCCAAATCTCCTGCTTCCTGGACAACTAATTAGCAACAAGGCAGGAATTTTTTTGTTTGTTTTTCTTGAACAAACATGGCCTCGTCAATGTATCTTTCACTGAGCTCTCTTCAGGGCACATATGAATAAACCAAGCTGTTTGCAGTCCTGGATGAGCACAGTAGCCAATACTGAGGTGACCAACACTCTTACGCATACGAGCCACTAAAAAGGATTTTTATTATTGCTTCATTTGAATAAAGTATTAAAATGCCAGTTGATTATCTTTTATGCATTTAAGTGCTCTTCTGAATCTGGCCAGAGTCTATCAGCAGTTAGGATACAGAGCTGGTCTCTCCAAGGAGTAAACAAAGACAGATTTTGCATTTCTGTACCTATTCAGAGTCTCAAGAATTGCTCTGACAGTCTAAAAATACAGCACTCCAAGAATATGCACAGAAAAAGATGAATTCAAAGGAGCGCTGTTTTAGTTTTGCCTCTCCAAGGGTAATATCTACTCTACCTGGATTGTACATGCAGTGATGTACTATTTAAGTTCTATGGGAATCATAGAATCATAGGTCTAAGATCATCAAGTCCAACCGTCAACCCAACACCACCATGCCTACTAAACCATGTCCTAAAGTGCCACATCTACATATTTTTTGAACACCTCCAAGCATGGTGACTCCATCACCTCCCTGGGCAGCCTGTTCCAATGTCTGACCACTCTTGCAGTAAAGATATTTTTCCTCATATCCAACCTAAACCTCCCCTGACGCAGCTTGAGGCCATTGCCTCTCGTCCTATAGCTAGTTACTTGGGAGAAGAGACCAACACCTGCCTCGCTAAAACCTCCTGTCAGGTAGCTGTCGAGAGCAATAAGGCTCCCCCTCAGCCTCCTTCTCTCCAGGCTAAACAACCACTGTTCCCTCAGCCACTCCTCATAAGACTTGTTCTCTGGACCCCTCAACAGCCTTCTCTGGACATGCTCCAGCACCTCAGTGTCCTTCCTGTAGTGATCGGCCCAAAACTGAACACAGTACTCCAGGTGTAGCCTCACCAGTGCCCAGTAAAGGTGCACGATCCCCTCCCTACTCCCGCTGGCCACACTATTCCTGATAGAAGCCAGGATGCCAGTGGCCTTCTTGGGCACCTGGGCACACTGCTGGCTCATGTTCAGCCAGCTGTCGGCCAACACCCCAAGGTCCTTTTCCACCAGGTAGCTTTCCAGCCACTCTTCCCCAAGCCTGTAGCACTGCATGGGGTTGTTGTGACTGAAGCGCAGGACCTGGCACTTGGCCTTGTTGAAACTCATATAGCTGGCCGCCTTGGCCCATGGATCCAGTCTGTCCAGAGCCCTCTGCAGAGCCTTTCTACCCTCAAGCAGATCGACGCTCCCGCCCAGCTTGGTGTCATCTCCAAAGTGACTGAGGGAGCACTCCATCCCCTCATCCAGATCATTGATACAGATGTTAAACAAGACCAGACCCAAAACTGAGCCCTGGGGAACACCACTCGTGACCGGCTGCCAGCTGGATTTAACTCCATTCACCACCACTCTCTGCGCTCAGCCATTCAGCCAGCTCTTTATCCAGCAAAGAGTACACCCATCCAAACCATGGGCAGCTGGTTTCTCCAGGAAATGGTGCAAAAGATGGCTTGTGACCGCAGTTTCACAGTGATTGCCATTATGCTGGGCTTGGAGAACTTGCAATGACGCCGACATGATGGAACCATACATCCTGCTTGTACCACTGCAGGGACTACAGCTTAGATTTTCATCACAGACAGGAGACAGAGGGTTATGCCACTGGCTGCACTTTGGTCTTGAGAACAAGATTTCTGATAGAAAGACTGTAAAGCTCAAGGGAAGTAGCTTTCAGCTATTAGGGGTTTCCTATTTAAAGTAATGGAAATGAAAGTTACAGACAAAATTAGTGTATCCTAGGCAATTGCACAAGTAAAAACGTACAAATAAGGTAACACACTAAACAGTCAATTCTTCTCCCCTCATCACCACCAAAAGAAAAAGAAAGCTGGGATTCTTGTCCCTCTAGCTGCTACTATTTCCATAGTTAACAAAATGCAGGATGCACAAGAGTAATTGTCATTATTTTAATTCTCTTATGCAGTGAAAGCTAATCATGTGACAACCAGAAAGTTATTCAATCAATAATGACATCATATAACAAGTCTTGACAAGGCTGTGGAAAAAGAAAATCGCAGTAACAAAAGGAGAATCACTCAAAATGGCATTGTCCTTGAAGGGCACAAGAGCGCTCCCCCCAGCAAAAGGTCAGATGCAATGGATAAAACATTAACAATTACAAAACCCCAAACAGCTGTATTTAATAAAAAATAAGGCATTGAACAATTGAAAATAATATAAAAGCTGAGAACAATCCACCAAATGTGACAGTGATACCCATATCAAAATCCTTATGCAAAAAAAGATGCCAGCTAGTAATGTTCCAGCTCTTGTTAAGACAGCAAATCATTCTTATTCATACTATAAGCTCAGCCTTCTTGTCTTTAATTGTGGTTCATTAAATTGTAACACACAACTAGTACAATGTAAAATAGCTAGTCTGAATAATCCAAAATATACAACCTCTCTTAGGAAGGGATTATGATATGGAAGGGAAAATAGTTAATTTATGTTCTTCAGTGTTCCATTACTTTCTAGTTTGTTTTTCTTTTAAATGATGCTTATACAGTCAAACGGAAAGATAAAAGGAAACATCCTTTCCCAACTTTCATGAGCACATGAGGATGTCAACCCAAGGATTTATAACTCAGAAGTAATGAAAATCAAGGGTGGGTAGTTTTTTTTTTTAAGGGATAAGAATTTCTACTTCTTAATTGGAAGCCTGTTAGAAAAACCTTAGCGACAGGTAGGATAGATAGCAACGAATCTCCAATAAAGAAATTAGCAGAAGAAGAGATCTTCATGGTCATTTCTCCTTGACAAAGCAAAGTTGTTCTCCTCTGTAAGCTCCGACTTCATCAAATGGGGATGTAACTATTCAGTTCACTAAGATACCCTTCACAGTTTTGGAAACAGTTCCAGAGTATGTTTGGAAACTCTTTTTGATGGTTATACTGCAGTTATTGTTTAACCAAGCTGCATTATTTAGCTTGACTAATTCACCTCTTTCCCCCAACTTTACTTTTAACACTTTCCCATCATTAATTTATTTCCTCATATTAAAAGTCAAGATGTTTTGATAAACTCTCTGTATGTACACTGCTTGTTCTTCACTGTGCCAGAGCTACCTTTTATGAGAGATTTTTCTTTCAACAGCAAAAGACCAAAGTTAAAGACCCTATTACTGTATGGAAATTCAAAAAAAAACAAACTAAAACCGTATCTGATGCTCTTTAGTCTAGTAAAGGACAATGCAGTAGAAGAATACGAAGTTTTACTCTCTTTGGGGCCAAAGGAAAATAGAAATGTCTCCTGGGAAATGGTATGGGTCTCATCTTAAGAAGTAATAGACAGTTTGTCACAGAATTAGAGTTAACAGAAGTCATATGGACAGAGGTCAGCGTAGGCTGCCACCCTAAAAGTCTCCCAGAAACAAATATATTAGTGAAAAAAACCCCAAACAAAGAGCAAAAACATGGTACTTCAGGGATACTAAAACACTACATTTTTGGTGTCCCAAGAAGTGCTCTATATCTTCATTGAGGTTGGCATTTGAGAACAAAGTCTCAAAACTAAAATCCCCTACATGCCAAGTACATTTAGAAATGCTACAGGATGGATAGCTAGATAGGCTTCTCAAAGTACTCTATGGAGAAATAAATACAACTACACGTTCACAAACACACACACAAAAAAATCTAGGATATTGTACCACTGCAACAAGTTACTCAGAAGAACTGGCTTCAGAAGCAAACAACGCTATTTCAGTCCTGTTGTTGATGATGTTATGATCTACTGTTTTCTAAGTACACAACAATATTGAACGACCTCAAGAAATTATTTGATTTATACAGTTTATCCAGCAGCCTGTAACAGCAAGCCTCTCTTTCAGATGGACTTACGCCGCATGTACATGGATGGTTTAATCCTCACAAATGGATATAAATGTTTATCCCACAGATACAAGGACACGAAACTGTTATTAAAAATAATGCGGTATTTTTCTGTCTTGGAGGCTAGGACAGATCTACTACTTTGCAACACTGAGCTTTATGCTGTGTTTATTACAAAGACTCTCAAGTCCAGACAGTCCTCTAATTAGCCAGATCTCTTCTTTTACCTTCCTGATTTCTACTAGTCTAAGGTTGTATGATGCATTGCAACCAGATTTTTCTCTTTTTCTGCTTGATGTTCTAAGAATTAAGCCCTTAAAAGTTAAATAACAACATCTGCCTCTATAATCTTCACAACTTCCCAGTGTCATCAAGGACGGATGCCACATGTCTGAAATTAGAGACAAATGAAACAGTGGGTCTTCTTACGCTCTGGAGCAAGGCAAATGCCAACAAGGGCTCAAGACAAGCGTTACAAAAACTTTTGCTAAACTAAGCATTCCAGTGCTGCTCCAAAGCCAAGACCTTCAAATTACAAAGCAGGGACCCCAGAAACATAAAGCACGTGTCTGGCACGGACCTAAATCCTTACTGAGAGAACATGGACTGGATCTTACCAGGGATATTAGTAACAGACCACACTTTGTCGGGGATTCGGGGATAGATCTCTGCAAGTCCTTGTCAGTAGCAATAAAGACTCCCCATGACCCAGCCTTCAAGAGCCAAAAAACCAGTGGTGGCTTCTATCGCTTTCTCATTCCATTGACTTTCTTACAACTTTAAAGCTGCAATTCAAGAAATGTAAAATAATGCATTTTATGGTAAATATGACAGTCTAAAATACCTCAAAGTCTGCTGACAGGCATGTTCAGCATCACTGAGTTTACAGGTATACTGCTGCATGGTCTAACTAATTAAACAAAATCTGACCCACCAAATTGATTGTGTCCGACAGGTGAAAAACTCTAAATCAAACTGAAAATTAAATACTTCTGCTTCACAGAAGAGCCCAGAGCAGCCAGAACCAACGTCTCAAACGCAGCCTTCTCCAGACCATGCTCAATGGACCATTGATATCATAATATGTTCAGTGAGAGATTTTTCAGACCAACAGCTCATGGTTTGATCTATTTTCTAATGCAAGATTTTTATCATTTTCTCACCAGACAATGCAACTACAGATGAATTAATGAGATCTATGTGAAGCTCTTCCTTAGATCTTACTAATTTCTTATCAAAACAACTATATGTTAGTAGATGCATGTCACTTCTACAACATGTAGTACTTTTAACTTATTAATTTTTTGAAAATAAGCTAGTTATTTTACAGTAATTCCCAAGACCTAAAAGAAACTGTCTCTCTTCTAAACTTCTTTTACATGGCTTTAGTACCCCATCTTTTCTGTTTCTTCTTTAAAACAAAGTATTTTATCTATGCAGTTAAAGCTCTTCCACGGCCCTTTCAGCAATACTCCAGTATACCGTTCCTGAAACAAATCTGAGTAGATTAAGTACAATCTTCAAGCAGTAACACCTTAGGTCAACTATTTTCAGTATTCTCAATTTCTTTTAAAACATTCTACTTTTTTTTTTTTTTTAGTCTTTACTGACTTTAGGCTTTTAAATCAAGCAATTCAGAATTTAACGCTCAATTGTTCAGTGTAACAGGATTGCTATAATCATGACAAAGTAAAAGGAGTTGTATAAATAATGGAGTAATGGAGAAAAGAGAAGAAGAAAAAAGGACAGTCGCTCACAGGATCTTTGCAGTTTACAGGCAACACACGATCACTGATGGTAACTCCTTACTTTCAAAGAGTTCAAAAAGTTCCTTCTAGCGTGGATTACTTTACTCTCATCTAGTAGAAGCATCACTCTATATGCCTTCTACATGAAAAAAGGACCAACTTCCATACTGCTCACCAAACCAGCAGGTCACGTCCAGGAAACAGCACTACAGAAGGCTATAGCAAGGTGTTACACAGGTTCTTCTGTGCGGATCTTTTATTAATGCACCAGTTCAATGATTATGGCACCCACTGTACCTATGACCATGTGCAGAGAAGCTTTTCTGTCACTGAAAGAATATAAGATACCTGAAGCTGGGCAGGAAGAAATCATATACAACTAAGGGCAAGAAACAAATTTGAAAAAAACCAGCAGGACAACTTGTTAAAACACTGAAACTAACACCTGCCCCCACCAGTAATAAGTACTTCTCCCACTGTCCTAATACTTTTAGATCTTTTCTTATGCACTGGATATAAACGCTTTATTCCACTATTACCATAGTTTTATTTTATTATTACCAAAATTTACTCATAAATGATTACCAAAATGCTTTTTTCACAATTATTTCAATCTAGGCCAAAGGTAGTGAGCCATACAACTGCCTTGCAACATGAATGCTGTTGCTCCTGGTTGATGTAAGCAGTCCATCCATACAAACTCAAGGTAATATTTCAGTAATATCTCTTTAAAAGTAAATAAACTTTAATACCTTCTGTTCGTCCCATTTACATTTTCCCCTTACTGAGTTGCTTTACTGTCAAGAAGACTGAAAGGGGCACAGGATTTGTGAAATTTATTTGTTGTATGTAGGCAAGGAAAATCTTGCTGGGTCTTTTTTTTTTCTTGATGTATTTAATTGATTGCATCCTCAGTACTAGCTACCTTTCACTATTATGCAATCACCTTCAACTTAATTTGATTCAACCTCACGCAAAGCTAGCCATTGCAGTCACATTTTGCAATCCTTTAAAAAAAAAACAACCAAAAAAACCCACGACAGAAACAAACCACTGGAGAAATAACAAATAAACCACTGGATATGTAAATAAACCAGACCTTGGGATGAAGTTTCTCAGAGAATATTTGAAAGTAGTTTGTTAATCAATAGCAAAAATTTCTAACTAAAGTAGTTCTGCTTACAAATAATCAACCTAAAAATTGTCACCCTGCTGTTGTCATACTAATTGAGAAATAAATATCTGCACATTTCCACAGCTTCTCAAATGAACACTTTTCAAGAGAATCTTAACAAATGTGACTCCACATGCCAATTGTGTACAAAGTTAAACCCTATGACAAATACAAAAATTAACCCTATATACACCTATGCATAAAACCCATCAGAAAACAATCCATAACATCCAACTGCTAGTTAACGTCGATCAGTATCACAGCCCTCATTTTGCATTTTGATAAAAGACAATCCATTATTATGTCATAATAGTTTTAGCCTAGCTAGTATCTAACTAACAGGATTTATTTGTTGTAATAGGTTAATTCAGTATAACAAGTCCAACTTGAAAAGCTCAGCTTCTAGAACAACTAATTTAACTTCCTCTACAGGAAATACGCTTATTTGAAGGCATCGCTGGTATTTTCTCTGGAAAGAACACAAGATAACCAGAAAATCATATCTGCAATGCCTCTGTTATGATTGTATGCAATGATTCTTAAGAGAACCACACTCCACTTTGGCACTGTAATTCAGGAAAGAAAACATTCACTTACCGCAGTGTGACTGGAAAACCTGTGGCTTGACTACCTGATTGCAGATATTGCACACTACAAGATAGAAATCATCATGAGCTGGATAATGGCCAAATAAGTGCATATCTGTGGGAAAGTTAAAAATATATACAAGAATTAGAAATTATGCTTTAAATATATATTAAGAAAAAAAAATTGAAAATACTGTAGGGCCCCTACTGTTAGATGAATTTATACAAAGCAAATTTATACACTGCTCCATAAGAGCTTCTTACTATGTTAAAGAGGTTTTTTTTCCTCTTCTGGGTTTCAAGGTCCTATACTAATGTTCCCGTTTCCTCAGTCTGAGTCAGTATATCGGCAGCAACACCTCTGTCTTAACACTCACTGCCAAGAAGTGGAATAAGCATTTCTGTACTGGTCAACTGCTGAAACAGTAAAAGAGTATGTCTTTTAAAATCTCTGCCCAAAGATTCTTTTTGAAAACAAGGCACATGGGTTATGCTCCATGTTACAATATTCCAAGCTTGACTAGAGATTGCTGGAGAAAGTCTCCTCCTTAAAAGCTAGTTATAGTAACCAAGGTCAAGGACCATACAGCTTAAAATACAGTCAGGAATGCCATCCCCATTTTGAACCAGATGTCATGATGTGAAATTTCTGATTCCGCATAAACGCCCCTCCTAGTTTAAACACCCCACTGTTTGTTGCCCCAAAAAAAACTCTGGGAAGAGACAAAGTTGGTTAGCAAGGTATTTCTCAAGTGATGGCATGAGGAATTTCATGAAATCAAAAGATGGGTACAGTCAGATGATGACAGGCACTTGCCCCTCTTAGCTGAAACACATAATGCAATACGTGCATTCTTAAGCCATTACAAACACAGAGTAAAATGGGCTTAAATTACTGCTGAAGGCCTCAGAGTTCTGACATTACAAGTGAGGTAACTTGTTTCACTCTGCATTGCTGTAAGTGAAGAACAAGCACACAGACTCATCCACCACAGCTCAGCTCAGAGGGCAGAAACTTCAGCCACTGTCATGCACTTCGGTGTGATCATGTCACCACACCCAGTGCTGTTAATGAAGGTGTTGCTGCATTAGTAACCCCGTGCCGAGTATCGGCTGCACAGATCGCGCTACTGCTCAGAACAGGGCAGTGACATCTTTATTTAACGAGGTCCTAAAATGGCATTCCAGTGTTATCCAGCGACATCTGAAATCTATTACAGAACTTGCAAATGCAGCTTCTGACTTAGACTTAAATATCAACCTGGTGTCTTTTAAACAGGAGGAAAAATGAGAAGACCGTCAGTGAAGACAAACGTGCAAGAGCAGCTGTGATTGATAAACATCAATAACTAAATCCTACTTCTCCAATAAGTACAAGTCATTATTTTTCTTTAAAAATAGTGATTTCTTTCAAAAGGTGACTCAAGTAGGTACCTTACTTCATTAGTTCTTAACCAAAGCAGGCACTTTGGACCTAGATCGATTTTTGTCAGTAATTTTGCCCTTGCCTGTACCGCTGTGTAAGTAACATCACTGCTTATGATGGCAGTACTTCGCGCGATGAAGTGCAAAGTCTCTTCAGCCCCCCAAAACCCCACAGAGGAACGGGGCACCCCTCTCACAGTAATTCAGGTAGCATCACAAGTAGATCCGAACAGGCTCGTTCAAGTGTCCTTGGGCACAAATCGGCACCACCGACTTGCAAGTACTTCGTAGTCTGATATTATGTGAATTGTTCCTTTATCCTCCGAAAACCGAAAGTCTTTCTCTGTTATTGCTCGTACCAGGCTATGAAATCCAGTTGAAAGGTTAACCAGTCATGACCTGAACACAACCAACACATTCAACATCAATTTAAAAAACATGGCAGTGGTGAGGTATCAACTTCTTTGGTAATTTCTTGGTGTAGTTATTGTTGGTACTGATGAAGCCAAAACTGCATAGTTAGATTAAATCAAACCCTCCCTATGAGTAAAACTAACAGACAAAACCCTAAGCAGGCACTATGTCTAGCCTGTTTATTTTATTTCTTGTTTTAACGTGGTAAGTCAGTGATCTCAAACATCACTTTACATTGGCAATTCTTAGCCAAGGATACTTTTGATCAGAACTTACAGATTTCCACTAATAGCACTGTAAACTCCACAGAAAAGAGTATTTCCCTCAGGTATAATTTGACGCAAAGTCTCAACTCAAAAACATACATTTAATTACAGTCATGAAATATTTTAAAAATGGTGGAAACATTTCAACAACTTAAAACATTATTTTCTGTTGTTTGAATGGTGACAATCTTGTTATAAAAGCCATACAGACTCTGCCTTTTAACGAAAGTTACAACTTTTTTCCATTTTAAATTCCTTAAGTCCATTTAACCTTCATGGCTCTGTATACCAGCCTTTACAATATGCTCAGCTCTGAGGTGTATGAAGTCCAGCTGGGTCTGAGTTTGAGTTTTTACGAAGTCTGACTGCAGGGAGTAACTTACAAAAAATATATACAATATTAATACTGGAGAAATCTAGTCAAAGACATAGATGGAATAATAAATCAGGTTAGTTCACAGGATCACAAAATCATCTACATTTTCGCTAGAGCAGACACTTCCTTCACTGCTCTATGCCCTTGACAAAGTTCTGCTCGCTGCAGAGCCCTGGCAAACAGCACTACACCTAACAGGCAAACAGCATCATTTGAGTTTTTACGATACTGATGTGGCAGAAGTTGAGAGGCAAAGAAACTCCACAGACATGTAGAAGAATGTACCAAAACGCTGCTGTGAGAAACACAATATCAAAACGATATTTTTGCAGATGCAGAGGAAGTGACATCCTGAAGTAGCGATTTAGAAATAGCCCAGTGGAGCTGCAAGCATCTATTGTAAATGTGAGTCTTCTGATATCACAGAATCACAGAATCACGGAATGGTCGGGGTTGGAAGGGATCTCAGTGGGTCATCTAGTACAACCCTCCTGCCGAAGCAGGGTCACCTACAGCAGGCTGCAGAGGACCTTGTCCAGGCGGGTCTTGAGTATCTCCAGAGTAGCAGACTCCACAACCTCCCTGGGCAGCCTGTTCCAGTGCTCAGTCACCCTCAGAGGGAAGAAGTTCAACCTCATTTTCAGATGGAACTTCCTGTGCTTCAGTTTGCGCCCATTGCCCTTGTCCTGTCACTGGGCACCACTGAAAAGAGCTTGGCCCCACCTTCCTGACACCCACCCTTCAGATATTTGTAAGTATATATTAGGTCCCCCCGCAGCCTTCTCTTCTTCAGGCTGAAGTTGAAGTTATTAGCTACCTGTCTAAAGTCCACTTAAATTAATCCAAGAATCTCAAGGACACAAGACCACAGGTTGAAAATCAGAAATAGGAATCGCTCTACACAAATAAATTGTTATTACTGAATCAGAATAGCTAAAAAACTCCAACTATCTTTCAGACTGGATTCTTTAAAAACCTCACTATGCAGGAATTTGTAAGACAGGAAAATTCGTCAAGTCCAAAAAGATTCAACTAACCCTTTAAGTTCATCGAAGTTAACAAGAATGGCACAAATCAGTTTTCATTATTAAACTCATGATTTGTAAGCACACACAGAGCAGATATAAATTACTTTTTAATTTAAACTGTACAAAGCATTAATATTGTCTCACCAGAAGTTTGAACTGGGGACCCACTTTACTCAGCATGATATTACAAATGCAATCCAGATCAGAGAATTTACAGTGAAGAAAGCAAGGAAAGTTTGAAATGAAAAAGAAAGCAGGAAATATAAACAACTGTATATCTTTTTATACAGGTTCTCTTGTTTTTAACAGTAGTTCAATGCTACCATATTCCATTTAAAGCAACCAGGACTGAAGTGTTATTCTGGACACTGGTATCATTCTTAGATCAGATTACAGCCATTTGACAATCTAGACCTTGTACATGCAGCAAAAAAGACAACGGCTTTTCCAAGCAAGAAATTACCTTCTAAAGGCAACAACTGCCTCCCTGCCTGCTTAGTCAGAAGCAATGGTGATAAGCTTTTCACAAATGGTTAATTTTTGGAGAAGAACACGGCACTCCCCAAAGTTAACTCAGGAAAGAATTCTTCATGAAAAAAGGTAAGACTGCTGAAGAAGACAGCAGATAATCAGTGAATAAGGTAAGTGACTATCAAATAGTACTGAAATAATTATCAAAGTACAGAAAGAACAGGGAAGGACAGCAGAGCATCTGCAAAAAGTATTTATTTCCTACCAAACCTGGCTACCCTCTACAAGGGAAACAAAGCGACCAAGGCCTGCATGACTCACCCCAGACCAGCATGGTGATCTCTACAAGAGCCCATGATCTGCTTGTTCCTTATGTGCACACACAGATAGTTACAAGTCTGAGACAAAAAGAGCTGCCCGGCCCCTCTGCTAAGTAAAAGCAGCCCGTGGCCCCCATCACAGTTACCTCACTTTACTGGAAGATGCTTCCAGTAGGTTTGAAGTAGACTCTTCATGGCAAGTAAGAAAAGGTAACTTATTTTCCAGTACTCACCCACTTTGCAGCAGTGCTAGCTATACATACGCCACTCCTTGCAGCACTGAATTGGCGACCCGTCAGAATGAAATCTTTTGGCTGGCCATGTCTGTTGATACTGTACATCGACAAAAGCCTTGCTTGAAAATGAGCTATTCGACTAACAGGATGCGAGAGTGTCCCGTATCATGTGAAAAATATGCAAGATAGGTGGAAATCAGAGACAGTGAATGCTGACTGTAGGAAATACAACTTTTCTAGATTAAAATCTTAAACCAAATATTACTTTGTGTATACTTTGCTATGGTGCTTGGAAAATAAATATAACTTCTGCTTATAGTTTTCTGTGTTACTAATATTTGCAAATAAAAAGACAGCTGTAACCATATGACGTAGTTTTGTAAGACATCAGCTTGGTAAAATGTGCATTAAAACCACACACTTCATAGAAACAAAAGAAAATATTGCTTCTGCAAATTGTGGCACAAACAGAAAAATGCAGGTGTCAGATACGACTTTTTATCTTCTCCAATAACACACATAAAGGAATTATTTTTAGTAACAACCAAAGCCAGTTGACTTCTGTGAAGTTCCTTCTCTATTATTATATAATTCATAATCTTTTACATCCCACTGTATAATAAAACACAAGCTAGAAATAATCTAAAACAGTCTAGCACTGCAGAATTAAGGCTGTTGAACAGTAAGACCTCACAATATTGCGCGGGATATTAAATTTTTAATTATGATCTTTTGCTATAAATTATACACACTTTAAACATTCTCTTATGTACCAGTTGCTCCACTAAATATACACACAAAGTCTGCTTTGAAAAATACTGGTGAAGTTTATGTGTAAAGGGAGAGAAGGGATGGGAGGAAAGGAGAGGGGAACACTATCCAAGACACACTGCTTTAAAACTAACAAAGAAAAGCAAAAAAAAAAAAAAAAAGGCAACTGCAAAACTCGTAATGGACAAAACCAAATTCATGTGGTTTCTCCAGCTCCTGGAGATACAGTTTTTTAAACTCTGTGTCTAGACATGTGCTCTGTACTTCCCTCTTGTTCCACAAAAGTGACAAATCCACCCATCATTCAAAAATAGAGGAATGCACAAAATCTTTCAGTGCATTAAACTACTTTTACATTTGAGATTACTTAAAACACTAAGTAATTTAAACAGTGAATTGAAACTTGAAAATGAAACAGTAAAAAGACACCTTCAGGGTATTACTCAGACAGCAGTTAAACACGCATGCATAGACAGGATAGTCTTATCTCAGAAATAAATGTCACACTCTTTCCATTTAACATCAGCTTTATTCTCCCCCAAGTATGGTTTTCCTTTAGTTTTCCCTTTTTATGCAAAAAACAGTAAGTTGCTTCAGTAACTAGTTAGCCAATATAAATATAAACTGAAAATGCCAGAGTCGCAGTTGCAATTAATTACAGAGTACTTTAAACTGAAAGAGATTACTGGATGCCATTTACTCCAAGACACTGCTCAAATAATGGCTAACTTCAGGGTTGGAACCACAAAGTAACGCTCAAGCTCATTTCTTTTCTGATGGAAAAATCCAGGTGATGGCTGAAGTAATCATGAAATTGAGGAAAAAGCAAAATCAAAATATTCAGGACAGAACCAATATAGGGCCAAACACAACTGTCCTAAGTCCTGACTGATGTCCTTTGGGTGTTAACACAAGGAATTGAAGATTCTGCATGCTAAAAAATCAAGCGATTAATGAGAAGAAACTGGAAATACTGGACTTTCCAACAGCAGCAATAATAAAGGAAACACAACAGTAATGAATACCAAAAAAAAAGAAAAGGCACGGAAAAAAACATCAAATAGATTTAAGAAGAGTCAGTATGGTAAAGCATCAAGGTGATGACACCTTCAAACCAGACCAGTAACTTCAAATGGTATGCTGCCTCCCAGGTTGGAGCAATCACGAGGATGCTGGCAATCCTAAAGAATGCTGGGAATTTTTCATTAATTATAGCTCACATAGGAAATATTACCCCCAATGACTTTGAAAGATTTTGTACTATACTGTCTTGTCTGGGCATTTTGAAACTATACTGAAGATGGAAGTGGTGCCTTCCATTCCCAAAGACCCGTAACAAAAGGAAAAAAAAGTTCATAATTGGGAATTAGCAGTCTACACAAATATTGTGGATTAACAGTATCTGCACACCTCTTGTAACAACAATCTGTTTGGAAGGGATTATAAAGTAAGCTACGCATCACTGACATTATTATTTTGCAGGAGACACTACATATCAAAAAAAAAAAAAAGGAAGATAACGTGGGAAAACATGACAAAGCTTTTCTGCTACAGTTCTGAAGACTTTTTTAAAATTTATGTAGGCTATTTGCCATCCCAGTCTAAAATAATTTTGCAACACAGGACTAGAATCGCTACCAGATTAACCCATCACAAGAATACTGGAAGAGAAAACCAAAAACTCATAGGTCTAGAAAGTATGCTGCATACCTACGACGCCAAGAAATCCCAGCTTTTGACATCTTAAGATATCTAGAGGATAAGACAGTAGGTAACGTAAGTCTTTCCCCCTTGAAAAAACTACTTTTTAAAACTTGCTTATATGGAAACATACGGCCCCTCACCTCCTGGAGTAGGCAGAAGACAGCTCATCTGCTTATGGAGTCTTTATCTCACTCTCCATACACCACTTGGATAAAGTACAGCCTCCAACACCAAATAACTAGTAAAGCACTCAGCTACTCTTTTGGGTCTGCAAAGGCATTTAATTTCTTCCGTAACACTGTATGACACTCAAAATAAATGTTGTTTTGCAATTTTCTGTTTCAATAGTAAGTCATGCTGCAGTTTCACGAGAATTTAAACAAACAAAGTTGGGCACTGGTATGGTCCTTTTCACCTCGAAGCTTCATATTCCTGTCCCTCCCTTGTGCTTGTACCATCAATTAACTGATTACACAAGGAGTCAAATCCAAGACAACTCTGAGCCAGGAGCAAAGTAACAAGAGGAAGAACAAAACAAAACAGGAAAAGGTTTTCTGACTGTTTAGTTCCATAAGCCACCCCACAGCAGAACCTGATGAATGCTACTGCTAGTGTAAGGGAGGGGAAGGAAATGCAGAACCCAGAAGGGGAGAGCAGGAGGACCAGTCAAAAGGAACCCTGTGGAAAAGCAGTGCCTCTCTACATGGCGCTGAAATATGTCACACAGGTATCCCTGTAATATTAAAGGAAGACACTCAGCTCCAAAAGAAGCTTTGTAAAAATAAAGCTACTTGTGTCTCAGTTAAAGATAGCAGTAAACAAATTTATTAATTTGTACTGTATAAAAGCATTCAGGAACACATCACCTCTTTTTACGTAATTCTTTATGTTTCTAACACTTCAGATTACTGAACTAATCTTTAAAACCGAGTTCCCACTTCACCATCTATTTTTTCAGTTATTTTGTGCAACTTAACCAGACAGGTTAACTTATACCCTTCCAGTTCCTGAACACACTGGCTTTCCTGCCTGTCCTTCAGTTAAAGTGCCTCCTCATTTCTGATGTGAAGGGTGTAGGTAATACTGCCAAGAAACCAGTGCACGTTAAGAGAGGGTCATATACCATTGAAGTCTGTTCGGATGGTTATGAGAATTTTGGGTAATGCTTTCTTTTCTAGTTTTTTTATCATGAGAGTTTAAACTTTTACAGTTGCTAAAATATATTAATAAAGTTTAGTCAAGATCTGCATTTGGCCACTGCAGCTCAGGGCTGGAGTGACAGGGGATGGTCCTGCAAAGGACCAGCTAGGGCAGACAGATCGTTCACTGCCTTGGCCACGCTCTGCACCGGCCCTTCTCTTGCAAGTCCACATGAAAGCATCTGGAGAGTGGAACAAGGCTGAAAGGCAAGGCAAAATACAGTTTAGCAGGGCGACAGGCAATAAAACCCACTATTGTAACTGAAATGGACATCATTCAATTACACAATATTTAGATTTAGCTAGGTAAGTGTAATCATAACATACAAACATGAGGCAATTGTAACAACCCTGGCAACATCAAACTATTGCCTACAAAATTATAACTGTTGTTATATTTCTCTTCAATTATTAGATTACACTTTGGGGAAATTATCCAGTCCAGATCAGAAGACTTTCTTACCCTGCAGAAACAGTGGATTTCTCTTAGATGCTCACATATATCCCTACCAAAAACCTTGGAGAGTGAGCATGGCTGCGCACAGGTGTGCCTACAAAGGACAGAGAATGTGCAGGAGGATTATCAGTCTCTGCACTAGACTTCTGATTTCTCAACTTCCCATAGGCAGGCATTAGGGGCAGAATAGCGGGAAATCATCTTCATTTCCCTCATAATTCAAAGTGAACGTCATGCACCTTGACTAGAGGGTCTCCATGAACCACTATATAGCAACAGAACAATTCTTTCCTCCTTGAACATGTATCAAGCAAAGTTTCACTGCAAATGAGACCTGTCAGCACAAGCAGTATCCTTCACGGATGACGGGACTAAATTTCAGCTCAGATTGATGTATGGCTCTCCTGAATTAGATGTTCAACCTTTAGCAACAGTTAGAGGGTTGCACCACACACATACTTACTCAGTGACTTCCATAGCAGGTGGTCTCTGACAGATTCTCCACTGGGAGAGCACACCCTGACACAGGAAGAGACGTCAGGTCTGCGAGTTAACTAGAATAACTCACAGAAATAAACAGTGTTTCAGCTTTTGATTTTCTACCATAAGACGGTTAAGCTTTCTGATGCCTAGCCAAATACATTAAAGAGGAAAGGAAAGCAACATAAACGTACTGGTCCTGAAGAAGCAGTAAGGTGAAGATGTGGTGATACCAAATGTTGGTTGAAATATACGTGGTCTTTTTTTTTCCTCAGTATTTCTTAAATTTCTAAGCTTCAGAAGTACTTGGGCTATACAGAGAATACCTGGGGCCCCTTCTCTGTTTTCACCTTTGATGTTACAACAGCTGATGACTGCCGCAGGGCAATAGCTTGGTATTGCTGTCCCTTATTAGTGGAGTGAGGAACCCTCGTTGGAGCCTGAGACATGAAGTGGTTTCAGAAAAGCATACTGGACTTCTGCAAGTCTTTAGAGTCCTGAAAATCCAAATATATTAGTCCGTCTAGAGCCAAAGGTGAAAACACACTGTTGGTGACAATTGGGACATCTTTTGCTGGAAGGATGGGCCATTCAAATACTCATACCATAGATCTACTTCTTGATACTCTGGCACCAAGAGTTTGGCTAAGAATGCTAAGGGAGAAGGAGAATTCTTCCATTTTATCTGTGCTGAAGACCATCTTCTTCATACCTCTACAGCTGTACTGGCATCCACCCAAAAGAGGTGATTTCCAAGACTGCCACCAATCCAGCCAATAAGACAAACAGTGTTTGAGGGAGTGGAAAAAAGCTTTTCGGGTCCTCCTAACCAAAACCTGCAGAATTTGAAGGACACAGCTCTTCTTTACACATGGGAAAAACACACCTTCTTTATGGTAACAGGGAACAACTATTCTTTAAGGAAGTTGTCTATATACAAGGTATTGTGGTTTATTACAGAACCTAAATTAATGCAGGTTATACACTGGTACCAGCGGACCTTGATCTGCCTACATCTCACTCTCTGAAGGCAGATTTAGTTTGAAGAACACTGCTAACACTTGCACCCTGCATAGCAGTCTGCTGCTCCTCTTCACATCTGGGTTGTTACAAAGCTTCCCTGCCCATTTTGTTACAAGATTGATCTTTCTTTCTGAGCTTCTTGGTCAGCACTTGGTTTGATCCCATTTGGTGCTACACTTAAATGAGCAGCAAAGCTTAGTCCAGAGGATGGTGATCGGATCACAGCAGTTGAAACAAAAGATAAAGAAAGAAGGTTGAGAATGGGCATGTTTAACTTCAGCTTAGTAGTAACATAAGATATTCACCAAGTACAACCTTGCTGTCATGACATGAAACTCAGAGAGGGCTGCAACTGTCATCATGCCCTGCTTTGCATACGGCGGACTTTAGCTTTCCAAGCCTGCTAGAAGAACCTGACACAGTCAAAAATGCTTGGTCTCACATATGAGAGTGGCATGTGCTACTGCAGTGGGACTAGCAGCAACATCTACTCCAAGAATCTGTTCCATGTACGTAAGATATTTTCTCCTTACAGGACACCAATTAAGACATTTTAAAAGAACTAAAACCGCAAAAATTTCCATTCTGGAGAAAACACAGGTGTTTCTCTACTCCAAAGCACATCTTGCAAGTATCTTTTAATGTTCAAATTTAGTCGACAATTGCTAGCCTCAGAGAACAACATGAGCTCTTGTGAGGTTATGAGAATATCTGAGGAAGAGCCCAAGTGACCAGAGAAATTTATTTAATTCTTAGTTCATCATAAATGTCACTTCTGGTTGTTGCTGGCTGAAGAGGTGAGAAGATAGAAGAAATTATTGTCAGTTTGTCTTCAGTATCACAGCACAATAATCCTAAACATTCACCATAATCATTAAGTATTTACTAATGATGTAGATACGCTATTGCTTGATTTCAAACCAGCACAGTTTCTCTATGGACTTAATGCAAAGACTTGAAGCTTTCTCTCGTGCAAGTCAAAATAAATACTTGAAATCAAAATAAATTAATAACCCATCTATAGACTACACAACAGTAAAGTACTACAGATCATCTTTACAGTGGGTCAGGTTGAGTACTAAAGTGTTTTTTCCTTATTTTTTCCCATTTGCTGAAACCATAGATTCAACGACCTTATATTAAGTGATCTGAAAAATAAAGTTTGAAAGGAAAATTGCTTCTCTGATCTTTATTGACATTTTATTTCATTTTTTTTAAAGGAAATGTTGAATGCAGCCATATTAGGGACTACTGCATGTGGAGCAAAAAAACAGAACTTACAAATACAATTAATTTGTAACACTTTATTTCAGTAAGTCCATCATTTGAAGTGTTAGTAATGAAATACTACAAGGATTGCAGGTTTTCTTCTTCCATTTTCTTGTCAGTGCACACTAACAAAAATACATTATCTATGCAGTAAAACAGCCCTCAGGAGAAAAATCCGACAACTGAAAAAAACCCTTCAGTCCTGTTTTTGCTGTGCACACTGCCATGAAACAGTCTTTAATCCCCCAATTGGTGTTTTCTTCATAAACACTCAGCAAGACACAACTGGCACTCACATGCTAGCCTGCGAAGCTTTATTATCTTCTGCAGAAGAGCGACTGCTTTAAGGCAGTGCAACTGGACTGAAGGAGAGCTGGCTTAATTCCTGGCTCCCGAACAACATTCTTGCATGACCCTGATTAGATATTTCTGTGCCTCAGTATCCCATCTCTAAGACCAGGATAATATGCTCTTTGTCTGCCCTGCCTGTTTAGATTGCAGTCTTTCAGTATTCTCTTACTATTTGTCCATACACTGTGGCCACAATGGGGCCCTTCATTTTGGCTGGGACCTCACTATGACTATAGAACAAGCAATGAATAAGGTAACTTTTAGTATGTTTTAGAAATGGTGTGTGACAATTATGATGCTATCACAAAGACTTCTTGAAGAAATCTTAATAATGTTTAAAGGAGCATTTTCACATCCAAGTGGCATGTCTAATTGCAGCAAATATTCTTCTTTGTTGACATTATCAAATAAAACTTATGTAATGCATTCTTTACAGAAATCCTGCTTTTTTGAGTAAGAACTTAAGTTATTAAGGGTTAAAAAAAGTCCTATAAAAATTAAATTTTCACAGTCTTCTAGCCTAACTCCTTAATAACAAGATTATTGTTATTATAATAAAAGTTTAACAATAAAGATAGCATCATCAGGAAAATATTTCTCAGATAATGACTAGTAAGTACCACCTTCTGATTTTTCTAGTATGGAAAATAATGAGTAAATGAGCAAAAAACATGGAGAAAAATAAAATCCCTAATCTCATCTATGTCATTTTAAAAAATGCCAGGTATCACATTGTTTGCCCATGTACAGGAAGAGTGGACCCATACACTGTTCCCATTTCATCAAGTATTGTTATGGGTGCCTCTACTGCTGTCAGAGTATCCATTACTGCTGAGGAAAGTCAGTATTTCTTTATAGTCCATAACTCAGCCATCATAAAACTCACAAAAAACTCAAATCCAGTTCCTCCTCTCCCAAAGTGTTCTGTACAGTTTTACAATGAAGTTACTATTTGTTATGACAAATAAGGAAAATGCCTATTGTTCCAGTAGACCTAAGATGCTCTGTCCAATAAAAGTGCAAGTTTGGTGTATATCATCTTTCACTACTAGACTGCTAATCTAAATCAAATGGCTAACAATTAGTACTGTCCATAAGTATTTGATGACCTCTCTATACCTAGATTTGTTAAGAGTAAGTTTGCCAACAGACATAATCACAGCTAGATCCAGGACACCACTAGTATACTATAATAGAAATGGAACTAACCTTCAGCAAATCACATCATAAGATACTGAGGGAATTTGCTGTTTACCTGCTCTGCATCCAATTTCAGTTTCTGGGTCTGTCAGCCCTTCAAAAAGCACAGCTAAAAAAAAGCCGAACATAAATAAATATCTAAATACTTTGTATCTCAAAACAATCAGTAGCACCCTCTGAAACTCATTAGTCATGACATTTACAACACATATGCACTTTACAAACGAAACAATCTGCAGCATTCAAAAGCTGACTGAACAAGTTAAAGAGGACACTTTCTATGCAGCCACATAAATCAATTTCTTTTTTTTTTTTTTTTTTCCAATAATTGCTGGCTTTTTCCTATCCCAAAGTCCATCGTCAAAGACACTTCTGTTTTGTTACTCCACTTCTCCATTCAACAAAAGCCAAGGGCAAGAACACCTTTTAATTTAAGAACTCTCCTCTCACTCAAGATGGAAGGTGTCTGCTCGTTCTTAATCAACGGCCGGATATTAAAAGAAAATGTATTGTCTAAAAGGACATAAATAATTCTTATGCCAACTCTCTGTGCTTTTTCTGTATCACCTCCTACAACTATAACAGCACCTCTCTTCAGGAATATTGCCTCAACTTGTGTCTCCAAGAAGTTACTTTCAGATAGACTTTCAATAAGATCATCTTTTTCCTTCAAACAATTCCAAATGAAACAGACTTTGTTCTCCTTTTGCTGGCATGCAGATTGAGGTACCACTTAAAGCACCTGCTGCACATCTCAGGGAGAGTTCTTACCTCTGAGGGACACAACCCTTAGCGGAGAATGCAGTCACACAGGGTTTGGGTCAGTACGAGTCCATATGCCACTAAAGTGTCCATCAAATCTTCAATACGAACATCCTAAAGCATATGTACACACCGCATTCAGAGGCCTTCCCTTCCCTTCCACTCCTTCTTCCAGCGGTGCTACTAACAAAGTTACATTTTGTCACAGGTACAGGATCAACCACAATTTAAAGCCTCAAAATAAAGCTCTGCAGTTACAGCAATCACCCTATAAGCAGCAACCAGGTCCGCTACCAGGACACACTCATGAGATTCACTGCCTTTAGATGAGAGAAAAATTAAATTATTTTTGTTGGTTTATGCCGCACAGTACCTACTCATAATACAAATCATAGGTTTAATACTGTCACTCAAAGGCATATACACTAATATAATAAAAGCTATTAATGAGGCTCTTTTAATGAAAGAAAGAAGCAGTTTATTAGCTCAATCACGTTATTGTTCTATTTTAATTTCTGCCAAACTGAATACTGCACAAGTCATATTCTGACAGGCATCTATGTAATTCTCACTATTTAACAAAAAATTATGCAACAATTTCATTTTCACAGCCTCAGACAGAGACTTGGAAAAGTTTCAGCTGTCTGTAGAGCTGTTTCGCTTGTTTGTTTCCCGGACAGGAGAAAAAGGTGGCTTTTGGGAAATGAACTACTCAAAACATGGGAAGATGACTGGTTTTCCTAATTTTAATCTTAAGTATATGACTACTACAAGGATCTTTCCAGCTCATTCTTCTTCACAACGTTATGTTACTTTCCACTATTTGGCAGCAGCAATGACTTAGTAGTACTTGGTTAGTACTTCACGGGGTAACTCAAAGCAGTCTTTCTTTTTAAAGCATGTAATCAACCATCAGCAGGTTGATTCAGATCTTGTGACATGCTACACTGACCGTAAAAGTAAGAATGTTTTACAGCCATTTGACCACACAGGTAGCGAGCCTGCTTCTCAATGCAGTCCTGAGCCCGGTTTCCTCGCAGTGACTATGCCGCAGCTTCATTGCTGTTGACACCTGACTGAAGTTAGGACATCAAGGGTTCAGCCATTTTTACTGGAAGCTAAGAACATCCTAGGAACATGCAACAAAGCAAACCGCACCGAGATTAAAGCAAGCTGCTGAAAATAGGTCTGCTCAGTGACTGTCTCAGGATCTTGGCACAAATGTGTGAAAGGTCAGCAACAACATTTGTTGACAGGACCTGGTCCCAGAAGTGATGCTTTCACCAGCACCTAGCTTCCCAGATTAATCTCATCCACCTAACAGCTCACTGACACGAGCAGACCACTTCACACTTCTTATGCTGCAGCCTGATGCCTGTCAACTTTGCTTAGAAGGAATCTCCCTTCCAGCATTATACTATTCTGAGGATTTGCGTGTAGCAAAGCAATTAATTTACTTTTGAGGATTCGTAGCAAAGCAGTTATTAATTTATTTCAACCAATATTACAGTGTTGTGCTAGCTCTGCAACAGTTTAAAAAAAAAAAAAAATCAACAAAACTGTTCTGTTTAAAGACTGATTCTTCACGTGTTTAGAATCCACGTCTTTTCCGCTTCTCTTCAAGTCTGCTGTGCCTCCCAGTACTCCATGACTTATTTAATTGTAGGGTCATTGGAACAACAGGTTTCCTAGACAGAGTCCAAGACACAGCTTTTCAGAAACACTCTCAATTCTCTTGCACACACCTGGCTTTAGTTTGTGATAGCGCCTTGAACAGACAGAAGAAAAAGGAGATAGAGAAGTAAAAATGCACTGCTTTGTCTCATGCATTTAAGGTACACTCCAGCATCATAAAGCAATAAAAAGACATCAAGATTCATGGACAGAGACCACTTAAGAGACCTTTTTGCCAACCCCGTTAAACAAAAATATCCTCCACACTATTACAAGAAACAAACCTTACCCCCATTTACTGTAACAGTACAGGTCCTTGGAGGGCTGTTACTAATTGCTGCGCGATCCAACAGACAGGACAGTTGACAAAGGAGGAGTCAAACCCCACATTCTTTCTTCGCCTACTGGGAAAACTTGCAGCCAAATTTCTTGAATTCTTAGTGTCCTCCCCTGTACATCAGGAGGAATTACATACACCGTAACTCCTAATTAAACACTTTCAAGTTTATTGATGAAAAGCGTCACACAAGAAAATAAGTATATCCATTATTATGCATATCTTAATATATGTTAACACCTCATCTGCAAGTTTATGTGATAATTACAGTGGCATAAGTGACAGCTAATTGCTATCACAACCCACTGGTATTACTACTTTTCCAAAAGACTCAACCCAACAAAAATCAGCTTCGAAAAAAAAAACACCCCAAATCAAGAGCAAATAGCCTAAATAGGTACAGCAGCCATGCGAGGGAACATCTGTCCACTGAGAATTGTTTGCATGTTGTACAAGTGGAACTACATCCAGCATCAGAAGCAAACTCTGGAGCTGCTTGTGTGAGCTGAAGTTGCTTCAGTGTGAAAGAGGTACACCTGTATCTTGAGGGATGCAACATATCTCAACGCAAGACTGCACTGCGTATGCTGTTGCAGCACCAGACCTGTGGAAGGTACCTGCCTCAGGGATCTTGGCAGCAGCTGGGTGAGAGATTAAGGCGGTGCATGGACTTAATGAAGGGTAAATGAATGTAACATCAGACAGAATCACAATTCTAACCAAGCGAGGCTGTGAAATTATTTGTTAAGGAGGCTAAATACCCAAGTATAGAAAAAATACAGCATGCACCAACACCCCACTCAGCACAGCACAAGGAATGACCATACAACTGTAAAGTGCATATTTGGAGTATCGCTCACAAAACCTCGATGTTAGCGATGTGCACCTTCCTTCTGATTCCCCTGTTTGACAGACACGTGAGTTTTGCTGAACTCTGTACCTGAATGGCAGAAGACATCACTTGCTAACGTAAACTCCCTGTTAATGAAGCTTCTGTAAACAATCTACCCAACCATTCTGCAATTAAATAGCATCCTGTTTCTGAGATTATTGCAAACAGTTTTTCCAACAACTTTCCAACAGTTAGGATATTCTGTAGTTATCAGAGCAGAAAGGTTGAATTTTCCTTCCCCCCCCCCAGGCATTCATGACAGAAAACCTCTGCCTAAGGAAAACGCTTAAGCCCAGAATACATTTTCTTCCACGGTGTTAAAATACAAAGCATCTTCAAAGCTTCTGTCATAGGCAGAGTATTCCTAAACTAATTTCATACCTCAAAGTACATTTGGTCCTTTGTCTCCAAGTTCAAGTGCAGTATATCATTTGATACCTAAACAGTCAAATGGCCACACTCTAAAACTTGTGTCTCAGTTGCGAGTGTTAAAGAGCCAAGAACCTTTGTAGTTTATAAAATTGAACTTCTTTTGATTAGAACAACATGTTTCTGCAATGTAAAAAGCCACCAGGAGCTGTTAAAAAAAAGTCACTATGTGGAAGCACATACTCTGAGTAAGTTACTAGGATGCACAATTACTGTATGACTAGAGTTAAGGCAGTCTGGATACCTTACCTATAAATATCTTTATTGATTTAATGAGTTTCTTTAATGTCTGAAATATTACTTTATAACTTTATTATTCATTACCTATATTTGCAATATTTGAAGGATACTTGCAACTTGCATTTAACTAGTAAAAATCTTGTAATATTACCACATTTTCTTCACATACTTCTATGTTAGTGAATAACAAAAAAGAGATTTTTTTTTTTCCCTGGCTGTATCATCCTAAACTCTTCATAAACACAAATCAGAACATGCTAATTACAATTCTATTTCTTTATCACTTAAGTGGAAGCTGTTTCCATTTCATGCACCAGCTGAATTTTACAGCTAACACTATCAAAGTCATCAGCTATTAAATTCAACAACAACACACTAACAATTTCAATGGAAAACATGGGCAGAACTAAGCTACAACCCCGGATTCAAAATCTTAGTCTATAACTGCACGTACATAAAGTAGGAAGATGTAGTTTCACCTAAGAGTTATATTTCAGAGCAAGAAGAACGTTGCAACTATCTGTCTGTTACTTACAGTTCTGAAGCTGGCCATCACAATTAATTTATTTTGGCTCAGTATCAACTGGGTAGCTACCAGAAATTAGCAGAGGACAACACCCCTTGTCAAAGAAAGGGAAAAAAAAAAAAAGAAAAAAAAAAGAAAAAAAGGGAGCAATCACAACAAGAAATTATAATACAATAAAAAACACTAGTAATCATTCATGTCCAGTTAATTATCACAACATGCCCGGATTCTTACTAAAATAACATACTCATAGCTAGCTCACAATCACTGTTTACATTCCAAGACAATTTACAAGTGCTTTACAACTGCATGTTTCAAAAACCTTACAAGGACTTTTATTCCTCTGTGGAAAATGTCAAACTTGTTGCAAAACCACTGATGAAACTGTGAATAAAATAATATCTGCTAAAACTCCACTAAAAAAGATACGTTACACAAAAAAAATTTAAAGCATTCCTACCATGTGAGTATTTCTTCTTTGCAAAGAAATATTAAAAAATTTATATAAATAATACAGCACTATTTTTTCCAGTTCTATCATCAACTGTTATTTCACACAATGGAATCGTATTTCACTTTGTTGAAGTTACAGAACAAAGGCACCAAGGCCTAAACTTATATTTTAATGACTGGATTACTATACTATCATCATGACATCTGCACACAAGCATATAAGGGTCTCCTTAGGTGACATGCACTGATTTGACTGCATGGCTTTCAGCTGCATTCAGAAGTCTTCTAGATTTTACAACCTCCAAACATAAATAAAAAAGAAATGTTGGCATTTTCAAAACAGTCAATATTCTGAACTTTTAAGAGAGGTTTTTGGACAGGTAAAGTGAGCAAGATCATTCATAATGGGAGCTATTCCACTGTTAATGAAAACTTTGCCCTTTATTTTGCTGTGCAGAGTGCAGAACACACACACCAAAGTAACTGTAAGCCATCAGTAGCTCAGACACCATCAAAACTCGGGACACTCTAAGCAAACAGAAACTTAATCATTTACCACACTTCTTGATTCCTTCAAACAGATTCTGGCAATTTGCTAGCTCCCGTGGCATTCCCATTAGGCATATCTGAAGCACTTACACACAAAGCAAATTAGGCAAAAGGGCACGCTACTAGCCAGGACACATTCCCTGAAACTTCAGAAGATACATTCCTAGAAATCTACCACAGTGCGAAACCCCCCCTTGCTTTCTTCCCTATTCTTCTTCTCCAGGGTAATTTCCTCTTGCTTCTAGCCCTTGTGCCCTTTCACCCACCCAAACCTCACTAATTGCAAGCAAACCTAAGGCAGAAAATGCTAGGAGCAACTCAAAACCAAATAAAACAAGATATCACATACAACAGCAAGTTCCTTGCTGCAAAACGTCTCTGAATGAACCAACTCCATAGGAGCACTCCGAGTCAGTTTGCTTTCATAAAATCAATGACCTGATACACGCTAAAGTGAACGGAAGCCTCCTTCAAGCCACAGAACATACACATTAGCATCAAATTGCTACTCTACCAGCTGCTTGCATCTAAGAGCAAATTCTGAAGGAAAAACCCCCACATTTCAAAGCTGTCTGAGGCTTCAATCCACAGGTTAGTACAGCACAGTCCACAGATATCCCTGTATAAATAACACTGTAAGGCAAGGTTTGCCAGTGCTGGCTGGACAGAGACCTAGATTTTGCTAAGTACCGAATTCTGACTGCAAGTACAGCAAAATTTTAAACACAACGGAAGAAAACAACAGAGAAGCACAACTATTCTGATGACAAAATCTCTTCCATGAAATAGCCATGAGACTGGCACACTCTGGAGAGATATGGAAAAGCAGTTTTCCTCTCCTCAAACAAAGGAAGAATTAAGACTTCACTTGCCAGCAGCAGCGTAAAGCTGTGGCTGGTCTCAGTTTCCAAGTTCCCACATATGTACCTGGATCTCCACTACCCTGCTTTTCATAAAAGTTTCAAGCGTTACTCAACGTGAGGCAAAGGCAGAGGTAGCCTCTGTACAGATTCAACTAACTATGCTGTGTAAATAACATGATATAGGTCTTTGGAGAATGTTGTTGAAAATGTGACATGCTGCAATTACATGCAGCAATTTTTTTTTTTCTTCACTCACCTCAGCCTCGTACAATCTCCAAACGCAGGTGCATCTAACTAAAGCACTCCCAACAACACAACTGAAGATTTATCTTATATGTTTGCAGCAAGTCACTTGGCCTCTCCACGTTTCTGTTTCTCCATCTGTGGCACTTCACAGAAAGCCCGAGAGGCTTAATTCATTAGCAGCCTGCCAAATGCTTTAGACAAGTGTGTTACTAAAGCGTTAAAACTGTTCATTGGTTCTGAAAGGGTAAACTGTTAGTCAAACCAAAATAAAACCAACAATACCCTTAAAAGAAGGCTACACTACCTAAATGCTTAAGTATCATGTTTACCTTATTTGCCTTTATAGGAAAAAAAATAAATCTCCAGACTTTAGGTGTTTTATTACAGTAGGACATCAGAGATTTGACTTAATTCTGAACCCCCTTTCCCTCCATTTATTGTTACACTCCTGCAGGAGGTGATAAGCAGAGAAAAACAAATCAGTAATGCCAAATGAAAGTGACATGTGCCCAGTCAGACTCACTGTCCCAGGCCACAGGGGAAGACCTCTACACACCAAGGCCTGTCAGCAATCTTTAATTGACAGCAGATGTCAACTACAGGTTGCCTGATCAGGGCAGAAAACAGTCTGGATGCTAATACAGATGAGGATAAATTGTTCCCAACACCCGCAGAAGACAATATATTAGATACCGGCAGTGAACACTGTTTAAGCACAGGACTTCTTTCAAGGCAGTATCCACATGGAAGTTTTATATCTATACAAACCCAAGGCTCAGGCTTTCGCTCTTTTGTAAATATTGCTTTTGCAGCAACATCACTAACAGAATTCTCATGAAGCCATTCCTGGCAAGAGAAACAGTCCACCTAAAATACTGACAATGGACAAGGATCACCTAAAAACACCAGCTATATAATACAAGACACATACTGACCAACTCCCAAACACTAGTTCCACTTAAGAGTATATAACACATTCTTCTTGTAGCTAAAACCAGTTGCCATAAAAAAGGCAGCTGAAACAAAACAAGAAACCCAAGAGAGTGAGTGATAAATAACCGTACACTGATTTCTCGTAATTTTTCAAATTATTAAAACATGAATACCCAAATGAGACAAATATTCTCCAGTGTATCACAAATTAAAAACAGTTTTCACTTAGGCAAAAGACCCCCAAGCATGCTGTATAAAAACTGTAACATCAGATAAGGCAACGTAACCGATGCCTTGAAAGAGGGTCATTTTGAATCACTAGGTACTTAAGAAAAATCTCAAAATCTAAAAGCAAACATGATTATAGAGAATTATATAAATATATATGTGTATACATATACATATACTTTTAGGACATCTTCTGTAATCCACCTGTAGATTTTCAGTATATAAATCTGGCAGCGCTGCAGTGCCGTTCTTCATCTTGTTCTTGCTAACCATTTTGTGTGTTTCAGATCTTTTTCAGACCGCAAATGTGTATTTGTACTACACTTTACTGCTAGTTTATCCAGTACACAATTTAAAAGGTGGCCTGACGCAACTGTCAGCATTGTGCACTAGCTCTCTCCATCCTTAAGCTCCCACACCAGCACAAAGTGTTTCAGTCCCACACGTCCAAGTCCACACTGCAGAACTTACCCTGCCTGCAGCATCCTGAAGAGTCACTATAGCAAAAGTAACATGTCTTCCTCCTGAGAGGTCAGTGTGGCCCTCTCCCAGTAGGCGACCAGCAGTAAGAAAGTAGAGTTTCAGTTCAATCAGACATACAGAAATGGAAGTACTCCTCTCTTGGAGCTGGCATGTGGCCTATATGCCATATCAAGTATATACTGTCTAGCAAGGGCTAACGGGCTTCTTCACATTGCTGCATTCCGGACAGGAACTCTTCTGGTGCGAGTGACTACTGTCACTTGTCTCCTGCAGAAGCACATCTTGACATTTTGGTAAGGGGAGTGGGGAAGAGAGGAAGGGTTTCTTTGTAACCAACAGACATCAGATGGAAACGCACAGTTCAGGATGCCCTGCCTTTTGATAGGTGGGTCACTGACACAAAAAGCCAAGGAAATACCCAGAATGGTTTGGTGCTGCCATGCGCTATATGAGGCTCTGCAGCTTGTTTCTCCTGAAGCAAGCACAACTTTTGGAATATGATGGTCCTGATCCATTTAGACTTTGAGACTGTGGTATGACAATCTCGAGCATGATTTTTTTCAACATGTACTGTGTTCCTGCAGAAGGCAAATGAGAAATAAGAACTTCGGTGCTGTTAACTTCCAGCTTGAATAACAGCCATGAGGAAAACAAACCCACAAGAAGGTGAAGTCTTGAGCTTTCTACACTACAATGGAGTTTCCATACCTTTTGAAGATCTTTATCTGACAGCAATAGTGAGATAGATCTGTCTAACACATAGTCCATCAAACCACTGCCTTGGCTGGTCAGACCATGCAGGCAGAGTAACTTTATCCGATCACTTCCTCCAGTTTTAATGAATCTGCCCCTACTGCAGTGTATCAGTCTCCTTCTTGAACTCCTGCTTTCAGATTAGAAATTACCCTTTTTAGTTCCTTATGTCAAAGCAAATATCATCTGTTGTTGTTGTATTTGCCATAGCCTCAAATACAATTTACCTGAATGCAGGTATGGATTAAATGATGCTGGAAGGTTAAGTAGAACAGCCATCTGCTTCATCTTAGCATAGTTGTTAGTATTCTGCAGAGAATATCGGCCTAACGGCAGATGCTGGCTGAATGCAACATCTGTGAAACTGTGGACAGAGGGATCTACATAGTGAGGGGACCATGACAGGGACACTCAGTCCAACCATTCAGTCCAGCTCACTACACAGGTAACACACCTAAGGCAACTCAGAGTGCAAACCTGTAAATATTTTGTAACTACTCAGCTAAGAACTGATGGATCAGACACCTGCCCAGCTGTGCCACCTTGTCACCCGCAGCAACAAGGAACTGAGGAAAACTCAGGTTCCTTAGACCTTTAGAATCCCCTCATCGTACTATTACAAGGTAGCACAGGACAGGTACGACCCTGTACATTCCTGACCAGAAACATCCCGAGATAGAAACATGGCTCTAGAACAGAACATACTCTGGCACACATTTGGAGCAAACCTCATTTTACAATTCACAGTTTGTTTTAGCCTTTCCAACCGCAGGGACACCACCCCCACCCCCCCCATCTATTCTGCAGTCCTGAAATTCTTCAGTTTTTTTGGGTGTGCAAGCCCCCCTAACATTTCATAAAAAGAAATCAAATATTGCATATTTTCTCTTTTAGAACCTCCATTCACACTACCTTCTTTTACAAGTTTTTGGAGGTAGCAATACTGGTAAGGGGATGAGAATTTATAAACTCGAGATGCAGCCATTTGCTACCTACTTCTTATGTATACATTGTTTACAAGAGTTGCATGACCACCAGCGCCGGGGAAACCTCTGCAAGTGTGTCTTCACTGAAAGTAGGTTAGGTGCTTCCCATCCACACCCCCCATCCCCCCACAACTCATCTAACGGTTCCTTAAATCAGCATTGATTGGCCTTGCTGTGGGCATAACCAAGAGAAAAGGTGACACTTTCATTCTGACTGGTGATGATTTTACAACAAAGAGGCAAACTAAATGATGCAAGTGCTAATGTCCTTCAAAAGATTCCTACTATTTCTTTTGCAAAACCAGAACAAAAAGAGTTCTCACACAATCAATTAGAAACTACAGAGGCTCTTACCTTACCACAAAGATTGACCTGCTACATCCTCATAAATCCATGGACAAGAAGGCAGGACCAGGAAAACCATGTTAATGAAGGTTGCTTTGCAAACAAAGTAAAGCCAAAGAAGGCATTTGCGCCCAGCTGTCAGTTACACAAACTTACAGTGACAAGGCACAAACTATCTGCAATGCTTCTGAGAAGGCTAACAATTATATTGGTAAATGATTAAGTTACACTTAGAATTAATGACTGGAGGGATATTTGTGGTTTTAATTACCAAGAAAATATAAAGGGAGAATGGAAAGCGTTACTTCCTCTTTCACCTGCTATTAAAGGATGGTCCCTTCTCAGCCATCCTGCTAGAAAGCTGCCTTTTGCTTTGATCACCTCATCTTTCACAGGAACTTCTGTTTTAACAAAAGAAGTACTTAAAATGTATGAAAGTTTAGGGAGGAGAGAAATTAATAACAAAAATCTTCCTTATGATGTGTACTGAATCTCTGTGTTAAAACAGGCCATACAATTTCATCACATTATTCTAGCTTCATATCCAAGCTTTCTAGCTGGCTAAAGCACCAGGTGCTTCCTGGGAAAGCACTGGGGCCTTATGTGAGGATTTTCTGCAACAGAGCGTCTATTACATCCCTTGGTAAGCTGTTCCTATTTAATTGTATCATTAGAAAACTGCACCTTATTTCTAGTCTGAACTGATCCAGCTTCAGCTTTCAGCCATGAGAATCCCCTTAATCTATCTGACAAAGAACCATCTAACTGTCAGATACCTTCACCCTGTCTAAGTACTTATAGACTTATCAGGTAGCCTCTACTGTCTGTTGATAAACTAAATAGATTGAGCTTCTTAGATCTTCCAATTCTAAAGCTGATTATCCAGAACTCAAATTAATGTAGATCTTTCCAAACTCCTCCTAGTTTTTCCAATGCCTTTTTAAATTGTGCACATCAGAACTGGGATACAGCATTTCAGTAAAGCTGTGTAAAAAGTAGCAGCATTCACATCCCTCCTATCCCCCAGTCATGCACTTTCAGCCTTCTTCAAGACTGCTTTGCACAGGGAGTAATGCCTACACTAATCAACCCTCTAAGGTAATTCTTCCTTCCCTACTTTAGACAGAAGTTCTTCCTAACACAACAGATTCAGAATGGACCACGACAAAATTTACTTTCGTTTGTTATATATAAACATACACATATATATTTTAACCTCAATTGCAAAAGCTCTATGTACGATGGGATGTATGAATTCAGTGTCTGTATTTTACAAGAGAAATGCTGCAGAGAAAAAGATTACATTGCAATCATGTAATAGTCACCAAATTTAGTGGTTTAAAGAGGTAGCTTTATTAAATTCAATAAACTCACCACTCCCAGCCTATTTTGCACTACAGCATTCTGATGCTCACTCGTATATTCACCTCTGGAGGTGCTGGGTGGCCACAGCAGATTTTGTTTTCAGCAAAATCCAGTGGGCACAACGAAAGATTGCTTCAGGCTAGAGGCAATGTTTTACCAGACAAAAGGCAGAGCTGCAGGCTAGTCATGGAGGATTTACTAGTGTTATAAATCTACACATGTAGTGAAAATTAATTGCCAGTTATAATCTTCAATTATTACTGTATCACCAGCTAGTTTCTCTTCCTATCTCGGATGAAAGTAAAATCATGAAGAATTGAGGATGACCATTTGCACAAACCAAAAAAAACCTAAAAAAAGAGATTATAAAATCACATCCTATCATATCTGGTAAAGCATCCACGGTCGTCCTGGCAGAGTACATGCAGAAAAGATGATAATGCTACTGATGTCTGCACAGGAAAGGAGCAAGCAAACAACCGTTTGGAGCAGTAACCTCAAATTCTACTTTTAAGTAATTTTAAAATGATGCAAAAGCACCACACCAGTACTTGTGGCAACTCACTAGAATATAGTGAAGTACTGAGTTTTTTCGCTATAATAACAACCGGAATATTCTCATAAGTGCAGTTTGTGTAACTGTTCTGTGGTAGAAAGATTAACCCTAACGATGTATTTCGAAAGATGGCAGTCTTTGACCATCGCTTAATTTTAATGAGCAAAATTTGGTGCTAATGGGAACACCTTCTTTTGGACACTGGTAAACCGACCGCTAGTCAGTAAAGCCTGCCATGATCTCTCAGGGAAAGGTAACCTGCTTTGGCCATTTTGCCCCGCCCCACCCCCCTTTTTTTTTTGGAAAATAAACACACTCTCTGTACCTATCTTCTCTTTGTAATATAGACATCAGGTATTGTTCCTTTCCTTTCCAAACAACTATTTAATAACATCTTTCACCCTATAAGTACACAGAAGGTTTTCTGGGTTTTTTTCATTTAATTCTAGTGCAGGTAGGATTAAGCTTTCGGCAGCAGCCGTATTTGTGTTCTAAGGTGCCCCTGCCCCGTTTCAGTGACAAACAGCTTAATTTCTGCACATAGCTGGACCTTTGGACTTTTTACCAATGAAAGGTGATCTATAAATATTATCAGTTCTATAAATATTACCAGTAGTCATCTTGTTTGTTCTCATGATTTCTTCCCATTCATTCACTCCCTCTGCCTCTCCTCACACCGATAGGTGGGCTGTGGGCATGAATCACATTTCATACTCTTCCTCTGGACATACACACACTGTCCCTATTATTATTCAAGGCAGCTTTAATATATTATTTTCAACACAGGGGAAGTCTCTTTCACAACCTCATAGTATTAAAATGAACAAGCTTTCAAAAGTCCTTGTTCTGTGTACTGTTTTCATAGCACTCTATGCTTGCACATGGCACATCAGAAATGTGCCATAAAAAGCCCACATTCAAGGGGTTCTCCTGAAATAAATGCAAACATCAGAGGAATCTGGACACAAAAGACTCACTCTAAGGTTGAAAGTCCATAATAAGAGTCAAAGCTGCTTAGAATTTTGCATGTCATTTACTCTATGATCCTGTAATATACAAACAAATGGACATAAAAGAACTAATACAGAAGAAGGAGGAGGAGTATGAAAGAATGACAAATGTTGTACACACAGTGTGTTAGTTTCTCTTCACTCTTTGCCTGGTATCAAAACTAGGGCACCATTCAAGAGAACAGATGAGGTTGAAGTCCAATAAAAAAAGGAATGTTTAAGCATTTGGAGAACAGAGGGCATGTTTAAGGAACAGAGTTAAGGAAGATTAAAATTTATTTTTCAAATATTTATGTTATTTTTGCAGTTTGGCAATGACAATTAGTTTCTCTGTCCAGCTCCAAGACAGTAAGACAATATTAACAAAACAGGGAGAGTTTATTTTTACAAACAAACTGCTTTCACTAGAAATCTGTTCTGTACACTACTTTCCTGTGTGCTGCACTATCAGCTTTGATGCCTCCTTCCTCCACATCAACTAATTATTCCCTACCTCCTTCAAATTCATCCTTAAAATAGCAGCCTGCATGAAATTTTTCAACATTCATGGACTGATTCTTGTCTTCACAACATACACTGTTTATGGCTTTGTCTGAAGTGCATTGTAAGCTCTCTGAAATACAGATTACATCTCACAGGTTTTTAAAGCTACCACTTTTACACATTACATCATTTGAACACGTTACACATCTTCAGAACTTTTCCAAATATATACCTAATAACAAGGAATTAAAAAAAAACCACCAAACAACAAAGCACAAAAACTCACATTCAGGATAAACTCTTACCTTCCAGGAAAGCGATAAGGGTTTACAACAGCTTTGATTGCCAAAGAGCTTGAAAAAAAACCAGTCAGAATAGTGACAGGTATCTTGAAAAGCTGGAAACAATAATAAATGCTGCAAAATAAAACTTCTTGCATTGCTGAAGGAGGGAATGCTATCAAGAATAGTTTTTTCTGATTAACAAGAAACCCAAAAATATGTAAAGTTGCATTACCTCTTTCAAAATCTAAGTACCTACAAGGCTTGGTAACATTCACACCTAGTGTGCTGCGAGTTACGAGAGCAGCTGAAAAAAAACTTGCACCAAGCACAGAATGTACAAAGACTCTATTAAAGGTGCTATACACACAGGTCACTATAATTTCAAGAGCTGAAATGTTTTTTTTCCCATTTCTCCTTATATTTTCCCATTGCCATGCATTCACTTTCCTAGTATATTTGCCCAGGGTTCTCCAAGTCTTCTAAAAAGACAAAAATAAAGCAAAGCATGAATACAGATTGGAAACATAAAACTTTATGACAGTGCACAAAAACCCCCAAGAGACCCTGAAAAGAAAATCTGAAGACTTCTTTTTATTTTACTTTTTTCCTCAGTAACTCTGCAAGACAATGTGTATAAGCCTTTGGGATGAACATTGATAACATACAGGGACAGGCAGAAAGGTGCTTGGGAAAGGCAGGCAAGGTGATGGATAAAACCTTCCAAGTTAAAGGATCAGCTCAATCCTCTGTGCGTGAGCGAACAACTCTTTCCTGCAGCATCCTTCTCTTCCTGTCTCTTTCCTTACACAGATGTTTAGATCTACTAGAGATGTGAAAACCTGAGATTAACTTCTTAAACACCGAGGAGCCTGCATCACGAATGACAGTCATTCGACATAACACCTCAAAAATCATTAAGTCCTGCTTTCTCAAAAAAAAAAAAGCACTGTATCACAAAGCATGCCTGCCTCTAGCATGCAGACAGCAACAAGCTTGCTTTGCCCTGCAAGACAAGCAGCAGCCATACAACCACTTTTACTGCAGCACCATGCCTGTGATGATACACCCTGCGCAGTACGACACTAGCTTTGGCCCAGTCCATGATAATGTAATCCTACGGCCTGGTCTTGGCTCTGGAAGTAGCAAGCACAAGTCAGTATTCACCATGCGATAGATCACGTAGAGTTATTATCTACTTATGGTGCACTGCAAAGAACAGAACTACTGAGCTGGAAACCAGCAAGTAAACTACTTTTATGTGCATCATGCGATGTGATAGATTCAACCAGCCACCAAAGCACAGAAGCATTCTGCTGCCACAGCCATGGTCTACATGCTCTTCTCTCTCCTTGGAGAAAAGGCAGTATTCTCTGGATTTCATAAAAATGCTGCTCTTCCAGGCTTTGAACTTTCTGAAAGGCATGTTATGGATTCAAGCACGGGGCTGTCAGCACAAACTGCCAGCAGTCTTCTCCCCAGTCACCGCAAAAAGAATCTTTCATCTGGGAACCCAACTCAAAGGCTGACCTGGCATACACTGCACGGCATCAATTTACTCTCTCAGCACTGCTCATTATTCCCATCCCCTTATTTCTGATACCCAGGACTCCACCCTCTTTCACACTGACACAATATTTTTTGTGCTCTTTGTTTCCACCCTTGATGGTTTTTGCTTCTCCTGGCCACAACTAGGTCCAGCTCCACCAACCCCGAACCCATGCTCATCTTAAATATCCATTTCCCTGGCTTTATTCTTGGCTGTCCTAGAAATTTGCAGTGGAAAAGGAAACCAGTCTGGAACTGAGGTTATTGCACATTTTCTCTCTCTCCTGATGCTTACTAAGATGTGCCATTCCTCCAGTGGAGCTGAACCCACACCTGCAATTTCAGCCTTTTTTCCTCCTACTTTTGACTCACTCCTCAAACCTTTTCTCTTGTATCCATTTCTTTCTCCACAATAGATGCAAATATTTATTCCAAGAGAAAGTCAGAAAACATAATAATCATTTCACATTCTCCCTTCCCACTCTCTTTCTCTTCTTTACAGATCTCCCTTCTTCCTCATACCACAGATACAAAACACATCCGTCCCACTCTCCATTCGCCTCACTCACAACACCCCATACCTCACATCTCCTTTCTCCTCTCGCTCTGATGGAACAGTGGGACGGCAAATCAGCCTTTCCTATGTTTGCAAATCTACTTCTGACCCTTTGGTTCTCTAACTACGCTACTTCTCTTTCTACTCTTCTTTCACCTCTAAGCTCATTATGAACTGTTTGCTAACAAATTACACCTTCAAACTGTCTCTTAACTTCAGCCTGAACTCCCTTCAGCTGTTCTTTGCACTACACTGAAACTATTTTCACTCAAACGTCTAAAAATCTTTTCCTATTGCAGCGTCAAAATAAGTTAATCATTTCCATAATCCATAAACCCTTGTACATTTTTCACAAAAATTGAACACAGTTATTCTCTTGAAGCATTCATTCTCCTTTTCTGACTGCTATGACTCTACCCCCTCCTGCTTCCCTTCCTCCCTGTACCAACCCCTTCACGGGTCACTGGAAAGCTCCTTATTCCTCCTAGGTCTTCTAGTAGGGTTCCATTGAGCTACATCTTTTGTCCCTTCCCTTCTGTCTGGGAATTTCATCCACAAACTCAGCTCCTAAGGAGACAGGTCTCAAACAGAATCACAGACTAGATTTATGTCTAAACAAAAAATCTCAGCCTATCTTTCTGACACCTTTTGTCACTGAGTAGCTGTCAGCTTCAGCTCAATACAGCTAGCACAGAACTTCGATCTCATCTCTCCCATCCTCTTATCTTCATCTCCTTTCTTGATCACTGTGGACAGCACTATCATCTTGTCCATCATTCAGATATGAAATACTATGTCATCTTTGACAATGACTTCTCTCTTGATCTGTTCATTCAGGCCACTTCTGTATCTAAATGATTCTTCCTGTCTTGTATCCTTAGGACAAAGTCTTCTCCAAGCATCTCCAGAGCTAAAGGTTTGTCTGGGCCTTCATTTCACATTAGTTACTAAAATTTTCTTCTTTTTTGTTTTGACAAACATTATCCTGCTTGTTCATGCTGTTCCAAAAGTTATTTTTTCTATATTGTCATACTGATCTACCATTATTCTCTCTGCACCCTTCCATGCACAATCCTCCATTCCATCTTTAAACACTGGGAACGTCTCATCTTTGCTTTCCAAGCTCTACTGTCTTACCTACACTGTAGTGTCCACATCCTACTTTCTGTCACACCATTTGCTCACATTTCTAGTTGGCTCATGATGTCAGTATCCATTTACTAAGCTTTTAGCAACCAGCCTGTATTTTCATTCAGGTGGCCAACTTCCACACTTGAGTAAGGATATCTTCCAAGCTCTTGCAAAACTACTTCACTGCCCTCCAAACTTCACCTTAAAGCTTTCCTTGCCATGGGTCTAAGAAAGTCACTTTAGTTTAGGCTAAAGTCTACAATCTATCATGCTGAGCAACTAAATGCTTTGTTTGTCAATATTAAAACTCCTGCTGTCATATATTAAAAAATTAGTTCTCTGCAGCACAATGATTTCACAACACACACGTGCCCACACCCTTCCTCCTTGTGCTCATACCCTGCACAGTAGCGCCTAGTCTCTGATGGGGCTGCTAAGCATTATGATCATGCAAATAATCATACTGCCTCCCTAATCACGGCAGTAACAGATGAATTACTTATATTCACCCAGACCATTGTCCTCTGATTGTCTCCATTATCAGCCCCAAACAAATAAGGTTTTGGCTCTGTCAGTGGCTGTTGCAGTAGCACGGGTCTAACAAACTTTTCACATTTAAATCATCAGTAGCATCCTGTCTCAATGAGACATAACTAAGAGCAGCTTAAAAAATAACTGGATATGCTGACTACCACCTGATAATCTGGACAATTGCAAGCGGCCAGCCTAAAGGCCACCTGAGGACTGAATACCTATCAGAGATTCAAAGACGAATGCACATCATGATTTACACTTCTGTAAATCTCTGTTTCCATTCCAACCATTTCAGCTCAGAACAACGACAAGCTGAAGTCACCTTATTCTGCCACTGGAGAGGTCTCCAGTCCCATCCTGTTTTGTCTTGCTGGAGCAGACACTTTTGATCCAACAAAAACTTGTCAACAACTATTACTTATATGACGTTAGCAGTGTTCAATCCAAATATAACTTCCAATCCTCAGTCTCTGCCCGCCTCTTATGTCTAGCCCCCTGCAGTAGGAAAAGGAAGAGAAAGAATGACTGGACAGAAAACATCAAACACTGTATGTTACAAAAAACCTTATAAACAAAGCAAACATAGAGCACAGTGAAGATCACCACACAGAATCAAACCCCACGAACTCTTGCCCTTTGCCAGTCATTCTTACGTCTTGATGTTACTTCAGTCACCCTTCTGTCTCTTCTGCTGAACACCTGCTCCAAGGGAACGGAAAGGGAAGCAGACCTAAACCCCTTGTGTACTGTGCACAGCTCTGTCACAATACAACTGTTTCCGTTTTACAGATGATTCAGGAGGGGCCTGGGGATTAAGTGAAACGGCACTACATGCACGTTGGTACCAGCAGTTTGTGCAAAACCTAGAACTTTCGTCTTCAAGTTCTTTGCTACTTCTGGCTGATGCTCTTTCTCATCTAGGAAAATTCCACTTCTTTTTTTGCCAAACACCAAACGTTTTATGCACACAAAAAGCAGCAAGACCAAATAATTCTGATTTCTAATTGCTGTCAAGAACACACATAAATACAAAGATGTGTTGGGCTTAAGGACTATATTATTAATATAACTTTGCAAATTATGAAAAGAAAATACTGAATAATAAACACAACATTTCAGAAGTAAGGAAGACATCTCTATTTCTATTGAATACAAGAATACAAGACCAAGAGCAATCAGAAAGCCCACTTCTCCAGCAACATCAGTGGTTTTCAAGCATAACCATATGGTTTTAATAAACCATACAACAAGTTATAACAAAACCACTCCATTAAAATCATCAACATTCATACATAGAAAGGGACACAAAAAGAGACAGAGAGAAATGATGCATGCAATAGCTGGTTTTCCTCTGCCCCGCATCAATCTTAAGTAACTGTGCTGGATTCCATCTCCAGTCTGAGTGAGCTTAGACAGCTGCACAGCACTACGATAAAAAAATTGATCATTTTACCCACATAGTGTCTGTCTTTCACATGCAGCAAAAGAACCATCACAGACTTCTTGCTACAGACTCGAGGAGAGACCTTTGTCAAACACCCTTACTACCTCACGACAGCATTCACCAGTTTTTTTGGCATGTAAATTGCCTAAAGACACCAACTTCACCTGGCATCCTGCACCATTAACTCCTGAATCAGCTTTTTCAAGGACAAGCTGAAGAACATCTACCCCACGTTGAACCTGAAGGACAGAGCGATCCAGTAACTTAATCCATGCCTACATGAACTGAAAATAATTTTTGCTAGTTATTCCAAAATTACTCTTAATAACAAGTTGTCATAGCACTCATATAACCTTATGGTGGGAGTTAATTATTTACGAAATACTCGTATCTATATACTATTTTTACTGAAGGTGATCTTTCTTAATAATGCATACAGTGTTATAAATCTAAACTTTCACTGGGACTATCAGAAACTTACGCTTTCTGCCTACAGGACTCCTGCGATCCACAACTTTACATGTGATTTGAAACATGTTTTCTTCTACAGGATTTTCCACTGCTTCCATCTCATACACCTCAGCCTTGGTTAAATGGCTAACATTTTTTGCCCCAAAGGTAAAACAGAACCTGATAATGTCCTAATTTTTAATTAACTGGGAACAAAAGGCCCATTTCAAGGAAATTACTCCATTTCACAGTGGAAATGGTTCAACTCTTGTGTAGTCTTTTTTTAGTACATAAGACTTTTATTTCATCTATAAACTACTAAACACATACAGAGGCAGTTTAACAAGAAAACACACACGTGTTTTTGTATCTCCATCAAAATTAGATACAAGAAGTCATTTCACTTGTACACTCTAGTAAACACGTCATTTCCCTTTTTTCTCAAGTCCTGTTATAAATTACAAGAAGTAGAAGGAATATCAGAGAGAGATCTCTAGTGACAGTGCTGTCAGTTGACAGAAAACCACACACGATTTCCCCACCAGCATTCGAAAGAGGTACCTTAAACTACAGGAAAACTAACCTCTTCAGAATAACTGTTGCACAAATACTGGGAGAAGTATCACCTGAACTCCATCAATATATGTGTTACCTAACAAAACCAGAATTTTTAAATAAGTAATTTAGAGAAGAACAGTTTTAGATACATATTCAAAACATCAAAATCCTGATTCAAAACACAGATTGTCTGATCAGAGCGCCTTACCATTACTCCACTCTTCTTATCCAGCGTGTGGGTTGATGAACTAAAGGACAGGTTTCAGAAAATAACTATGTAACTATGAGGATAAACTACAATTCTGACTAAATTTCTGGGCACTATCACACATGTTTCATCCTTCCTCTGTCACCATTCCTTGAGACACGTTAAATGAGGTGACAGCCACAACCAGGAGCCACGCCACCCCCCTGCAGAAGCTGTCCATGCAAAAAAAACCACCACAAAAAAACAATGGAATCAGGTATCATATACTAAACCAATGAGGCATTTGAACATCAGAATGCACAGCAGAATTCAATTCCACTGTCATTTCTCATCCTAAAGAAAACCCCCACGGGGACCTTTGCTCACTATTCTTATTCCCAGCATAAAGATAAGAACGACAAGAAAAAGTTTCTCTTGACAACAGCCACAGTTTTGTACCCTGCCAATTCTCAGTTCTTTCACTCACCAAGCTCCACCTGAATATTACATCTGTTTAAGAACCAGTATCTCTGGAAGACCTTATTAGCTTACAGGGAAGAGAAATAACATTATACAACATTCACCCCTCTCTTTTGCCCACTGCAAAACCAAAACCAAAACCCACCTCAAATTACCAACTAAGGCAGTCTAAATTAAATAACCTCACCTCTTTCTTTTGGGGTATGTGTTTAAAGCTTTACTATAATTTTCTTCCCCTCTCAGCCCTTTCCAACATTCCCTTCCACCACAAAAAGGTGAAAGATGAAGGTGGCTAAGAATAAGACATTCTTGTTTTTCTTAAGTTTTTGTCTGATATGCTTCTAAAGGAGACAAACAGCACCATCGGCAAACCACTATTAAACAAAAAAATAAATAGTATTTAAAAAAAGATCAACTACATTCCCTATGCTTACATTATCCAGCTGTTTTTGTCATATTCTCTTCTTTCACAATCTCCTCATAAATAACTTTAGTTCTCTTCCTCTTGGTTTTCATGAAGTAGAATGTTGTATGCTACGTGCTTTTTTTCCCTACAGAAGTGTTCCCTACCATCTCCCAACCACCTTAATTCTTTATTTTTTCACGAAGAATGAGAAAATCATCAAGATATTTTTCTGAAGAATAAACAAATACTGAAAGCAAAACTAATCAGTATCCCTTTAATTTTGTCTGGTGTTGCCAAAGGATTTACCAGAAAACTTTCTGTCAGATATTTATGTGGGAAGTCAAAATAGGAAAAATACATTGTAAACAACTATCCAATAGATTTAAAGCTCCAGTTTATATGTGTAATCATCAAGCAAAATGGCCAAATTTGGGGCTGCACAATAAGGATAGAGAATCTCAAATTTTAACACAACATCAGAAAAACAGAATTTTTTCTGTAACATCCTTAATGCTAAACAAAAATGAGTCAATACAGTTAGCGAAAAGATTAAGACAAAACACACACATCATCAGATTGAAACCTCAATAATACAAACCCAATGAACTGAGAAACTGAAGTTGACTATGACTCCAAGTACCCAGATACAGATCTGAATTCCATACGTCGTATTTAACCCTGCTGTAGTTAGCGAAGATACACAGGGCATCGTTTTGCTCCTTTACAGCCTATGCCTACCTAGAAATACTTCCAGCACTTAATGCTTGCACATTTGTTAAACTGATTATTAATAAGAGTTCTATACGTAAGACAACAAAATTCACATTCTTTTACTAATATATGTTGTATAAAGTAAAACATATGCCCTCAAAATTAATCTAAAATAAGTTAGAGGTTATGACTGATAATAAAAGATCACTGCGTCTATCTCAGGCATACAGCTACAGTTTATAGGACACATTGTCAGATAAATACAGATTCCTTTTACTATGCATGCTATCTACAAGAAGATCTTCAATTCTTCAAATACACCACTCAACATTTTAAAATTCAACATAAATTCTAAATGCTGCTCCAATTCTGATAACCCCTCTTTTAGCTAAGCCGATTGGTTGGTAGTGATTTGTCAGATAAGTTACACAATACTGTTTCTGCTTCCTGATTAGATAAGCAGGTAAGTTTTTTTTTTCCTGACACAAACATCATGCATAAAATTTTTCATTTTCTGTGAACACTTGCAACTTTGTAATCCACTCTCCCCAAATCTATGTGCTAGTAAGAGTCAACCATGGACACACTGCATTTGCTAAAGGAAAACATGAAGTAATATCAGAATGCAAAAAGCAATTCTGTCTACAAAACTGAACAAACGTTCAGGAAATTTCTCTCCCTCTGTGCTGCCTGCATATACACTGTAGAATAAACGAAAGCATGGGCAAGATTTCTACATCTTTACTTCTGCCCTAAAGATGGGGCACATGGCCTTGGTGCATCTCACATTACAGAAACCAACGGTCCAGCCAGACTGCGACTGCTTTGCCCAGGGATGTGCTAAGAAGTATCAGCCACTTTGGCAGGCAGATGTGGCAGTGTTTCTCCCACTATCACTGGGGAATGCTGCCTCCCAGGCCCCTGTCTGGGTCAACAGGAGGAAGAACAACAGCCCATCACCCTAAACATATAGCACACAACCAGAAAGAAGGCACCGACGCAGGGATGAAGCTAGCTGGAAGCACTCTTTGACATCTGACATAATTTTTTTTCTACAAAACCAAACAGTGAAACACCTCATCGTGGCCTGGAGGAGACCACTGTCTCCCAACCCCTTCCCCCACCACGTTCTCCACACAGTGTCACTACTCTAAAAACGCTCCTTGCTTAACTGCTTACAAGCGAACGGCCACATAAATCTGGTTGTATCAATTAAAGTTGACAAAATGCAGATATATACTACAAGAAGTACATGTGGCAAGATCAGATATTACAGTCTTTAGCAAACAAGACAGTCATTTCTGACACTTAAAAGTCCTGTCTGCCTGGCATCCCCCAGTTAACTTATACACCTAAATTCTGATTTTTCTAAGACACTGCTTAACTATCTCCTGGCACCACAAATGCCATAAGGTGGCCTACTCAAATAGGTAAGGCCGCAAAGAAAAATGAGTTTGGTTTGGTATGAAGACCTACCACGATCACAACCCTTGTCTATGAACAAAGCAAACAAAAAAGTCAACATGTCACATGACAGATGTGTGCAAGATCAGAGTAAGCGCAGAAGTGTTTCTGCAAGTACATGAGCAATGTTTTCTGCAGACCAATCCAACTCTTCAAATTTTACCCCACCTTTATTAATAAGGATAGTGAGGCTCAAGGAAGATTTACAATGGGTGTTCAGACACACAGATGGGTGTGGTTAAAACACCTGTATTAACAGACTGCTTAAGAGAATACAGTAGAAACATTTCAACACATACTAACTTCTTTAAACTTTGTTCAAGTTCTAAGTGATCCAAAGCAAGTTACTACTTGGAAGCAATAAAATTCCTAAAGCTTTTTATTTTCTAAATACAACAGCAGTCAGGTGGTTTTTTTTGGTTTTTTTTTAACTGTATTACAATGTAAGTACTACAAATGCTAGCAAGTTCTTCACACCTGTCACTATCATAACATCAGCAATGACATTATACTTTGTTTGGAAATAATTTTTCTGGATAGTCAGTTTAAACAGAGCTTCTTTGACGGAGCCTCTAACCCCCCCCCGCAAAAAAACAAACAATGAGAGACTAGAGTTGATAATCTAAGATTAATTGTTCTAGGAAACAATTTGCATATTAGGTATGCCTAGGGAGTAGGGATGTACTTGAATCTTTGTGTCTCAAGTAAGCTTATATTAAGAACTTGTGTTCAAGGACTTGTAGATGCAAAACATTCAATCTCAACAAATTAAGCTCCTTATGAAGGCCAAGCTCCAGTAGCAAGATTTTTGCTCAATTACTTTTGAATCGAACACATGCTCAATGTTACTTAGAGACATAGAAACTGCTTGAGCCTTGAACCTTTTACCTGTAAATATACTACACGAAAAAGCCCAGTTCTGCCTCTAACTTACTTTTGGGCTGGCAAAATAGAGAGGTTCAGGCATGTAAGAATCAAGACAGGAAAACAATCAAGCTTGGCACCTCTATAAAGGTCTTTCAAAAGGGAGGTTTTACAATATTTTAAATAATTTTGTTTACTGTGTATTCCACATAATTTTATAGTTTATCACACAAATCTATGTTACTAATTCATTCTTTTTTCAAGAGCTTGTTTCGAAAACCTTTAAGCTACCAAGATGTTCAAAATTAAATGCACGTGTAACAGTAACTATCATATAACGATAAAACTTCACATCATTTCAGAATATATATTATGACATTACAGGTAATAGCAGGATTTCTCTCAGCATCAGTAAGTCACACTGAAGTTTCAGTATGATGGGACCATTTGTTATGAACTGACTTCACGTGAAGTGTTTCTCATGACAGAAAGGTTGCATATGTATACTGCTTTCTTAACAGAACAGAAACAAACAGAAAGTTACATGAAAGCACATCCCAAACCATTTCGCTAGTTGCATTAGGTATTACCCCAGCATGATGCGAACAACACACCTTACAAACAAAATGTGTCCATTTGATTTGCCTACTCTGACCACTACAGTTTCTCCTCTCGCAACCGACAAAACTGTGTCAGGCAGGGCATATTAGCCAGTACCATTAGCCCGGCATTTGCCTGTTCATATTTAAGGTACCAGAAAACCTTATGGCCCAAATGACCTATAATATTTGGTTTTGCATAATATGCATGTCTTAGCCTAACGTAAGATAATACTAGACGTTGGTCGCTCACTTGACTACAAGTCACATGCAGCAGTAAGAATGCCAGAATGCGACTTTAGCTAAAGCGAATGAACTCACAGACTGTAACAGACCACTTTGCAAGTGAAAATGTTTTTCACTACAGTCGCCAACGATAGTGTAACGTTTATAGTTGATGCATGGGTTTATGTGCTTATCTTCACTCAGCAGCAAGTGAAACGTTGCACCAAGAAGGAACAGGGTCCTTGAAAAAAATCCAATATGGCCACTTACACCTAGTTGTCTTTTGACTTAAAATTGCCTTATCTTTTACCACGTCTGTCAGTCGCACACATACACCTGTTATACTCGTACTTCAAAAGAAGTTGACACAGTGACAGTCATCTGTGCGTATCCAACCCTGAAACATTCTTCACAGCAGAGAGATCCACATGCTGTTGGACTATCCTGTCAAGGCCAAACCACAGTCATCCACAGCCACCAAGAGACAGACAGGTAGAGAGGTGTGCCAGCGCCATCCACTTACCTTCTTTATTAAGCCTCATAACCTCCCTGCTTTTTCCACCCTCCTTTCCAGTCTCTTCTAGATCTACACCTGCAGAAGAGAAGCGAGAGTCAGGAAGCGCCGAGGGGCCCAGAGGTGTGCATTTATTGTTTGGCGGG